>Ga0208789_1000482_pt1 | contig 37197 bp, 34 predicted proteins | sample Methanotroph_Enr_FD_187368 | JGI IMG/M metagenome (GOLD analysis project Ga0208789, IMG submission 187368) | Enriched soil microbial communities from Old Woman Creek wetland in Ohio, USA - Methanotroph_Enrichment_5 (SPAdes) (version 2) | ecosystem: Environmental > Terrestrial > Soil > Wetlands...
CGATCTGAGATGCATCTCTGAGCAGTTTTATCGTTGGGGCGTGTTCTTTGAGATAATTTTTTTGCACATTGTCAGGCTCATTGATATCTGTTCCATTCACATTTGCACATATTGTTTCGGCATCCTTTCCCATCGTCAAAAATGCCTTGTAATACAATACAGCCGCATTATCCGGCGGATATTCAGAAAACGCTGAATTTGCCCCGAATATCAAAGCACATAAGCCAGTAATTACATACCAAGATGGTTTCATAACTCTTCCTTTCCATATCTCATGCTATTACCACATTTTATCCAATTTGATCTCTGGCCAGATATCTTCATTAGCTTTCTTACAGTTTTTCTCTATGCCTTCCATGCCCTCAGCATTAAATGCCATTTGCAGCTTGTACCACGATATCTCTTTCAAAATGCTGCTATTGGTTACAGCAGCTTGAGTGATCTGTACTGTTTTGGCCGACTGTTTTTCATGTATTGCCAAAATCACAACCGCTAATATTCCTGCTGCCGCGACATATCTCAGTGCCTTGCCATTTATGATGTGCCATAACGTTTTTGATCCAGTCCCGGCATGCGGGAGTTTTTCAGATGCAAATTCCAGCGTGTTTTTTAATATTCGCTCCCGTGAGCCTTGCCTGGCTTGAATTTCCATTTTCTGTATTGATTTTTTTAGCTCTTTTGCTTGCTTCATTCCTGCACCTTTTCTTTCAAAATCGACCGCAGCTTTTCCAGCCCGTAACGGTACCTGCTTTGGACAGTGTTGTGCGATTCGTTGAGGCACTGTGCGATTTCCCTGAACTTAAGTCCACCTTTGAGATGAAGCAGTATTGTCTCCCTTTGCTCGTATGGCAATTCGCCTAATGCTTTTGTAAGTTTGGCGATTTCCTCATTTCTGGCAAGTTCTTCACTTGGTTCTTCGATACTGGCAGCTATTTCAGTGTCTGCCAGGCATCCAAGGCTGTTTTTGCGGGCCCTTAGAAGATTCCTCGCACGATTGGCCGTCGCGGTCATCAGATATGATTTCAAGCTCGATATCTGGGCCTTTTTGCCGGCCATCTCTATAAGATTTGCAAATACATCCTGCACAACGTCCTCCGCACCGGCTCTGTCCCGCACCAGTCCCGTGGCAAGGGTATGCATCACGATGAAATACTTGTCATATATCCGCTGGAGCGCTTTGAGATTCCCTGCCTTTAATCCAAGCAGTAAAAGTCGATCTTCCATAGATTCCTAGAATATAATAATGGCTGCGTTCTGTAATATTAGACACGCCATTGTTATTTTTCGTCTATTTTCGGCAAAAAAATTCAAAAAGTTAGAAGCTAGAAGTTAGAAGCTAGAAGTTAGAAGCTAGAAGTTAGGAGAAGAAATTTAGCCACGGATTAACACGGATTATCACAGATTTTAGGGATAGGGATAGCGGATAGGGATAGGGAAAAATCTGATACTAAGCTCAATACGGATGTTGAACAAGTTATGTGGAATTTTCAGAAAATCACAAAAATTCTGTTTAAACATAGGATTTGAGAGTAGCTACGTTATTTATGATTGATTATTTCCAAAAAGGGGGATAAATCAGGGTATTTGGTTTTGAGGAAAGTGAGATGGCTACAAAGCTAATTGCGCCGGTGTCGGATGAGGCGGCGAGGTCTTTAAAGGCTGGCGACGAGGTGCTGATAAGCGGCGTGATCTATTCGGCAAGGGATATGGCTCACAAACGGTTATGTGAGGCGATCGAACGCGGTGAGGAACTGCCGTTTGAGATCGAAGGGGCGATAATTTACTTTGTGGGGCCTACGCCCCAGCGGCCGGGGCGGGTGATAGGATCGGCTGGGCCTACGACTTCGGGCAGGATGGACGCGTTTTCGCCCGTGCTGATCGAGCATGGATTAAAAGCTATGATCGGAAAAGGGTATCGGTCTGATGCGGTTCGCAGTGCGTTGGAGCAATATGGGGCAGTGCATCTTGCGACAATCGGCGGGGCGGGGGCGCTTTTGAGCAAGCACATAAAGAAATCAGAAGTTGTGGCGTATGAGGATTTGGGCACGGAAGCGATACGGCGGCTGGAGGTTGAGGATTTTCCGGCGGTGGTGGCGTATGATTCGCATGGGGGAAGCATCTATGTGAGAAGTCAGGAGTGAGGAGAAAGAAGACAGGAGTTCTAAATTCAAAGTGCGAAAAATGTGAAAAGTGAGAAGGACTAAGCAATTAGGGACTAGAGATTGTTGCGGGTTACGAGTTTTAAGGCATTAACCACGGAGAACACGGAGGACACGGAGGTTAATTTAGGGAATTGAAAGCAAGAAAATTTGCCACGGATTACCACGGATTTTCACGGATTTAGTAATAAATTTCGGGTTGCGGGTTACGAGTTTTAGCATTAACCACGGAGAACACGGAGGGCACGGAGGTTAATTTAGGGAATTGAAAGCAAGAAAATTTACCACGGATTAGCACGGATTTTCACGGATTTAGTAAATAAATTTCGGGTTGCGGGTTCTGGTGCTTGGTTGTTAGTCTGGGGAGGGGAGCAGTTGGAAAAAATAAACGACGGGTGCTGGAGCTAATCGGTTTTTATCATGGATTGCATGGTATGCAAGTGCGACATTTCTGGGAAACATGGCTGCGGGGCTGACAAAAAAAATCGGGGGAGAATCAAAATTTATATGTATCAGGATACCTGAACAATTTGCAGTTTCGGCTTAACTTTAGGTTGAATTCAATTTGTAATTAGTATATCTTCAAAAGAATGGGGTTAAGAATAAAAAAATGGGGGCAAGTTCTTCAATCAGCTCCTTCGGAGAAGAGTTTATGTAAGGCGATCTTAACTTATATAATTAGCTGCCTTGCGGTATCTGCAACTGTTTTTCTGCAATATGTATTATCCCGAATTGCTGGTGAGATGCCGCATTTTTTGTTTGCTTTGCCCACAGTGATGTTCATCGCTGCGATTTTCGGAGTAGGCCACGGCATTTTGGCTACCATTGTTGCAGCACTTATTACAGATTACTTTTTTATTTTACCTTACGGAACATTCATTGCTGGTACATACAATGAGCTAGCAGCACTCATAATTTTTGTCTTTATAGGGGTTTGCATCAGCGTTTTTTCAGAAGCATTTCTCAAATCTCGTTACAGGATTTCGGAACTTGAAAAACGAAATATGATACTTGAGGGCGAAACCCGGTTCAGACTGCTTTTCGAAAACTCGCTAGATGCAATGCTTTTAACGATCCCGGACGGGAGAATTACAGAAGCTAATCCTGCTGCGTGCCAGATGTTTGGGATGTCTGAAGAAGAAATAATAAAGCAAGGCCTGGATGGTTTGATCGATCACCAAGACTCTCGACATAAGGCTATTTTGGAGCAGCGTAAACAAAATGTCACAGTACAAGGTGAAGGGGCCTACTTCAGGAAAGATGGAACCAGGTTTGTTGCAAAAATTCAATCCGTCATTCCTCAAAAGGGAAACTTACGATCCTTTGTGATTCTTGAAGATATTACCGAGCGTAAGTGGGCCGAAATTGAGTTGCGAGAAAGTGAAGAAAAGTTCCGGCTTCTGGCCGAAAACGCCCACGCAATTATCGGAATATTACAGGGCGAAAAAATAATATATGCTAATCCATACTCTCAACGCGCAAGCGGATACAGCCTTGAGGAACTTTTACAAATCGACCTGGCAAACCTTATTCATCCCGATTACCTGCAGCCGATGCTTGAACGTGCCAGGAAAAGGCAGGGTGGAGAGGCGGTCGAATCACATTATGAATTCGTATTTTTAACAAAACAGCATGAACCTAAATGGGTTGATTTCTCACCTGTTTTGATATCCTACCGGGGTAAACCCGCTGTTATTGCCATAGGATTTGATATAACCGACCGCAAGAAAGCTGAGGAAATATTGCGGGAAAATGAAGAGCACTTGCGTATGGCGACCGAAGCGGCGGAGATTGGATATTGGAACAGGGATCTAAGTAAAGACCTGTTCTCATGCTCCGATATATATCGCGAGGTTTTTGGTTTAGCTAATCATGCTCAAATTACGTTCAGCGATTTTCTGAATTGCCTGCACCCTGATGATCGCGAGCGTGTTGAAAAAGATATAAACAGGGCTATAGGCGAACATGTAGGCTATAGTGATGAGTATCGCACAATATGTCCGGACAATATTGTGCGGTGGGTACTATCGAGAGGTCGCACTGAGTATGACGAAACCGGCAAGCCCATCAGGATGATCGGCATTGTAATGAATGTTACCGAACGAAGGAACTATCAGGAGCAGCTTGAGAAGGTAACCGCACAGTTTGAAAATAAGAACAAAGAACTTGAAACCATTATCGGCATAGTCTCGCACGATCTCCGTGCCCCTTTGGTTAATGTAAAAGGTTTCGGCAACGAAATCGCAAGAGACATACAGAGCCTCCACCCGCTGCTGTCGGGTTTGCCTCTTAAAGAACGAGAAAAAACGCAGTTGGAAACCGTGTTATACAAAAACCTTCCCGAATCATTGCGTTTTATTCAATCCAGTGCGGATGCGATGAACAGTCTTGTGGTAACGCTTGTTGAGGTAGCCCGCGCAGGAGTTGTCCCGATCAAGCCGGAAAAACTGAACATGAATGAATTGCTTAGCAAGATTATGGAAAGCATAAGAATTAAATTCAAAGCAGCCAGGCTTTCATACGATATCGAAGATTTACCCGAGTGTTTTGCCGACTGTACGCAGGTAAGCCAGATTTTCAGAAATCTGCTCGACAATGCGGCAAAGTATCTTGATCAAAATCGTCCGGGCCAAATCTGTGTCGGAGGCAAGCTTCAGGCCGGTGGAGCACTTTACTGGGTCACTGATAATGGCATCGGTATTTCGCCTGAAGACCAGGAAAAAATCTTTGAACCATATTATCAAATTAAGGAAAAAGCTGCCGGGGGTATCGGGCTTGGGCTTGTAACAGTCAAACGCATGGTAGACCGCAACGGCGGCAAAATATGGGTTATTTCAGAAAAGGATAAGTTTACTACTTTCTATGTGACACTTCCACTGCATCAAACAGACCACCGCAGGTCATAATAAATTGAAATCAGGTTTTTAGCAGTACACAATCAGGCATTGCCCTATATCAAAACCATTATAGCCCGACTATATTGCTGTCCAAAGAATGGCAGCTAGTTGGGGGGCAACAGATGCCAAGCTTTTAATAGAGTGGAAGCCGAACTGTTTCGGGGGGAACAGAAAAGCCGACGCTCTTTTTTTATGCGCGTATATTTACTTCTGTCGTTGTGATTAGATGTATAAGACGCGTTTGGCGGCGGTGAGGATCTTTTCTATTGAGGGTTGGGCGGCGAGTTCCAGGCGGTGGTTGTAGGGCATGGGGATATCCTCCGAGGAGACGAGTTCTACCTGGGCGTCGAGGATGTCGAAGCAGCGGTTGGAGATGAGCCAGGCGACGTGTGAGCCTACGGAGCAGATGGGCGGAGCTTCATCAATGACGACGGCGCGGCGGGTTTTGGTTACCGATCTTATTAACGTCTGTTCATCGAGGGGGCGGAGGGTGCGGAGGTCGATCACTTCGGCATCGACGCCGAGTTTTTGCAATTCAGAGGCGGCGGAGAGGACGAGCTTTACTATTTTGCCGAAGGTGATGAGGGTGATCTGCGAGCCGGGGCGTTTGATGTCGGCCTGGCCTAGCGGGATGAGGTATTCGTCTTGAGGGACTTCGCCCTGCCAGCCATAGGCGAGTTCGGCTTCGAGGAAGATCACGGGGTTGTCGTCGCGGATGGCGGATTTGAGTAGGCCTTTGCCGTCGTAGGGGGTGGCTGGGCAGACGACTTTTAGGCCGGGGATCTGGGTATAGATCGAAGCGAGCGACTGGGAGTGCTGGGCCGAGAGCCATTCGGCGGGGCCGTTTGGGCCACGAAAGACTATGGGCAAGGTGAACTGTCCGCCTGACATGTATCTCATTTTGGCGGCGTTATTGATGGTTTGATCGAGGGCCTGGAGAGAGAAGTTCATGGTCATCCATTCGACTATGGGGCGAAGGCCGGCCATGGCGGCGCCGATGCCGATGCCGGTGAAGGATTCTTCGACGATGGGAGTATCTATCACGCGGCGGGTGGTGTATTTTTCATGGAGGCCTCGTGAGACTTTGTATGCGCCGTTGTAGAGGGCGACTTCCTCGCCGATGAGGAATACGCGGTCGTCGCGGGCCATTTCTTCGTCTATGGCCTGGTTGAGTGCTTCGCGGAAAGTGATTACGGGCATAATTCCCCCCTTGGGAAAAATTTCAAATTACAAAATACAAATTACAAACAAATTCGAAGCTCGAAATACGAAACAAATTCAAAAACAAGAATCTGGATCCCCGCCTTCGCGGGGATGACAGGTCGCTGCTGATCACTGAGGTTTTCGGTGGGCAACAAAAGGATGTTGCCCACCCTACGGGTGCTGGGTATTCTACACGGCCTAGCTTCGCTAGATCGTGCCACGGTTGGGTTTTCGGTGGGCAACAAGTTGCCCACCCTACGCGCTGGTTGGAAACACCTTGCCACGTTTGGATATTGTTATACATAGAGGTCCTCGTACATGGCGGGTGTGGGGGGGTCGGGGGCAGTGCGGGCGAAATCAACGGCTTTAGTGACGGTATCTTTGCAGCGGGTATCTATCTGGTCGAAATCGGCGTCGGTTATTACTTTGCCTGATATTAGCTTATCCTTGAAGAGGAGGATTGGGTCGTTTTGGCGGTATTGGGTTATTTCTTCTTTTGTGCGATAGGTTCCGGGGTCGGACATTGAGTGGCCGACGTAACGGTAGGTTTTACATTCGAGGAGAGTGGGCATTTTTTCGTCGCGGGCTAACTGGGCAGCTTTTTTTATTTCTTCGTTTACGGCGAGTATATCCATGCCGTCGACTTGAGAGCCGGGGATGGCGTAGGCGCAGGAAAGTTTTGAAAGGTCTTTTACGGCGGAGACGCGGCGGAAATCGGTTCCCATCGCGTATTGGTTATTCTCGCAGATGTAGACGATGGGGAGTTTCCAGATGCGGGCAATGTTTACGCTTTCATGGAAAGTGCCCTGGTGGATGGCTCCGTCACCGAAGAAGCAGAGGACGGCGCCAGTTTCGGACATGTATTTGATCTTGAGGGCTACGCCGGTGGCAAGTGGGATGTGTGCGCCGACGATTCCGTTGCCGCCATAGAAATGGCGGCCTTTGTCGAAGAAGTGCATCGAGCCACCTTTGCCGTGGGCGGTGCCGGCTTGTCTGCCGTAGAGTTCAGCCATGACGGAGGATGGGTCCATGCCGACGGCGAGGGCAAAGCCGTGGTCACGGTAGGCTGTCAGGATGTAATCCTTTTGCAGATCGATGGCGGCGACGGCACCGACTGCGATAGCTTCCTGGCCTATATACAAATGAAGAAAGCCGCCGAATTCGCGGAGGCCGTAGCGTTTGGTTGCTTCTTCTTCGAAGCGGCGTATGAGCTGCATGTCATAGAGGAGTTTGCGAAGCAAATCGGGGCTGTAATTTGATATTTCAGGCATATTCATGAGCCTTTGGTAAATTCGACTGTAGTATGATGGCCGCTATCGGGGGAGAAATATTCGGCGCTAGTTATCATAGTTTCGATGACGACAAAGCTCAATTGTTCGACATTTGCTTTCCAGAAGATTGCCAAGTGTTCGGCGAGTGATTCCATAAGTTCGGTTTTTAAAGCGGGATTATCGATGACACGGGCAAGGCCGGTTACAGTGATAATCTTTTTGAGTAAGCGGTTCTGGAAGAGCCAGGATACGTTGGAGTTATTGGCGATGTGTGCCAATTCTGAGTTACCGTGCATGGAGAAGCAAAATATCCTATCGGGATACTCTGAAAGCATGGCGGGGGTCATCCATCTGCCACGGGGGAAGCACTTTTCGCTGCAAGTGATGAGTACGGCTGTTTTGGCTTCGTCGATAATTTTGCCCAGTTCGGTGATCAGTTCCTGCTGGTTCATTTGATAGCCCTTAACGTCGTTTAGCGTTTAGCGTTTAGCGTATAGAAAAGAGAGAGAAAAGGCCCCCGATTCATTTGATTTTCTAGCATATTGGCGAGGGGTTTTCAAGCAAATAAAAAGTCGGTACGGCAGCGGGCATATTGGGTAAAGCGGTTTAGTTAATTTTGTGCAGTTTGAGGGTGGGCGAGTGTTTTTAATTGCCATTTTAGGGGTTGTGTTTTAGACTCCTGACCATGGATAGAGTAACTAATATACCAAGATTAATGGAGCGGGCGGCGGATTCTCATAAGGGTACTTTCGGGACAGTGCTTGTTGTGGGCGGCTCGTATGGGATGGCTGGTGCGCCGGCATTGGCGGCAAGCGGGGCTCTGCGAAGCGGGGCTGGACTTGTGCGCGTTGCGATCGTAAACGAGATACTCCCTATGGTTGCATCTTTTAATCCATGTTATACCACGATACCGCTGGGGCAGGCAGAAGAGGGCATGCTTGGCGGACGAGCGGCAGGGGCGGTGCTTGAAGCGGCGAGGGATTGCGATGTGGTTGCCATTGGGCCGGGGCTGGGGGTAGGGGCTGGGCCGCAGGAGGTTTTGCGGGGACTGATCACTACAGCGGGAATGAAAATAGTTATCGATGCGGATGGTTTGAATAATCTTTCGCAGATGCATCACTGGCCTGATATTAGGAAGGCGAGTGTTATCGTTACTCCGCATCCGGGTGAAATGAAAAAATTATGGACGGGTTTGTTCCGGGAGCCTATACCAGATGACAAGGCTCAAGCGGCTGGTTTATTAGCGCAGCGGTGCGGTGTTGTGGTCGTGCTTAAGGGGGCTGGTACGGTTGCGTCGGACGGGACAAAGTACTATGTAAATGAAACCGGTAATGCCGGTATGGCAACGGGCGGAACGGGTGACGTGCTTACGGGAGTGATCGCGGCGATGATCGGACAGAAGCTGGAATTATTTGAGGCGGGTGTGCTTGGGACGTATGTGCATGGGCTGGCTGGTGATATCGCTGAAATAAAATACGGGCAGGTGAGCCTTATCGCTACGGATGTTATCGCGTGCCTGGCGGACGCGTTTAAGCAGATAACAAGTTAATTGAGTTTTGAGTTTTGAGTTTTAAATTGAGGAATCATGGCAAAGAAGAACAACGGATGGAAGAATAAGGTTATCAATAATGCTCAGCTTGGCGGTATCGAGACTTCGGTGCTGGATAACGGGATGGGCAGGGGATGCAGGGTTGCGTGGGTAAATGCAGGGGCGCTAAGATACAAAGTGGCGATAGATCGCTCAATGGATATTATCGAAGCATTTTATAAAGAGCATTCGCTTGCGTTTCTTACGCACGGGGCGACGATGAACAGGCGGTATGATGCCAACATCGGGCTTAATTGGCTCGAGAGCTTTAACTGCGGTCTCTTGACAACCTGCGGCCTGCAGCATTACGGCGGGCCTGAAAGTGATGAAAGCGGCACACGAGGTATGCACGGGCGCATAAGCAATATGGATTGCCAGCTGCAAGGCGTGAACAATCCTGATCTTGCTGGCAACAATATGGAAATTAGTATTTCGGGTATTATGAAGGAAACTCGGATGTTCGGGCCGAACCTGGAATTGCGGCGGACCATTTCGTCTACGCTGGGCGAGGCGGTGATACGAATCCGTGATGAGGTGGTGAATGTTGGCAACAGCCTGGCGCCCCATATGCTGCTTTATCATTTCAATTTCGGTTATCCGATAATCGATGAGGGTACTGAGATCGTTTACAAAGGCTCATGCAAGAGCCGCGGGACGAAACCGGGTGATGATGTAATATTCAACAGCAAAAACGATTACAAAAAATGCCAGGCTCCACGTATGGACCATCGCGGGAATGGTAATGCACTCGGTCTGATCGATCCCAAAGCCGATGCAGGCGGGATGTGCTCAGTAGGTTTGCGAAATTCCAAAATTGGGTTGGGGGTATTTCTAAAATTCAAAAAGAAGCAACTTCCTTTCGTATGGAATATGCAGCATTTCGGTCCGAGCGAATACGTTGTGGGCTTTGAGCCGGCCACAAATGGGCTCTTTGGCCAATCCAACGCACGCAAGTCCGGTGAATTGATAATGCTTAAGCCTGGTGAAAAACGGTTATATGAAATTGAGGTTAGCGTAACGGAAATTTAGTTTGGATATTGTACAATGGTGGGCAAGAGTACTTGCCCACTACAGTTGTTTAATTTATTTTGTCAGGCATGCGGAGATGCCGTGCTTTTCGAGATAGCGCTGGTGGTATTCTTCGGCGGGCCAGAATTTTGAGGCGGGAGTTATTTCGGTAACTACGGGACGGGTATATTTTTTCTGTATTTGTTCTTTGGATTTTTCGGCAGCGATTGTTTGGACGTCATCATGGAAGAATATGGCTGAGCGGTACTGGGTTCCGATATCGAGACCCTGGCGATTCTTTGTGGTGGGGTTGTGAATCTTCCAGAATTCATCAAGTAATAGTTCGTATGAGACCTTGTTTGGGTCGAATGTAATTTCGACTGCTTCAGCATGGCCGGTTTTATCTGAGCATACGGCTTTATATGTAGGATTATCGAAATTGCCGCCGGTGTAGCCGGAGATAACTTTGATTACGCCTGGCACATGCCTGAAGGTTTCTTCTACATGCCAAAAGCATCCAGCCGCAAATGTTGCTGTTTCGGTCTTCATGTTCTTTTCTCCCTTTGGAATCAATACCGCTGCTGCGGTTAACAACACTGCAGCAGCGAGAAATACAGCAAATCTGTTCATAATACACAGGTTCAAATATGTACTTGCACCTGTTATAGAGCTATTATAAACTAGTCTAAGGAAGCGTATTTGTTCATTATAAAGGGGTGATCATGGGCAAAACCACAGGGGAAACGCAAACTGCGCAGTTCGTATCTGAAATTGATGTTACATCTCACAGGAAAATGGAATACCGCGCTGATCCTATGTTCATAAAAAGATGGTCGCCAAGGGCGATGACGGGGGAGGCGATCACGGACCAGGAACTCTTTACAATGCTGGAGGCGGCAAAATGGGCGCCATCATCCTACAACAATCAGCCATGGCGATTTTATTATGCCAAACGAGACACAGCGGGTTTTTCCAAGTTGTTCGATCTAATGATCGAGTTTAATCAGTCCTGGACCAAAAACGCGGGTGTTTTGCTTGTGGCGGTGTCCAGGAAGACATTTGAATATAACGGCAAGCCAGCCAGGACGCATTCGTACGACTGCGGAGCGGCGTGGGGGTACCTGGCATTGCAGGGTTCGCTATTAGGGCTGGTGGTTCATGGTATGCAGGGTTTTGATTATGACAAGGCGATGGAGACGCTGGGGCTTTCGGATGAATACCAGGTGGAGGCTATGGCGGCGATAGGCAGACCAGGGGACAAAAACCAATTACCGACTGAGATGCAGGAACGAGAACTGCCATCTGACCGCAAGGTGTTAAAGGATATTGCTATTGAGGTAACTTAAACGGAGAGTTTTGAGTGTTGAGTTTTAAATTTTTAGTTTAGGAATCCCGACGATATCGGGATGGCTATTTTGAATGGTGAGCTAAAAAAGCAGGGGGGTTTATGATCAACAAATACGAAAAGATAATCTTTGCCGCGGGGGGTACCGGAAGGCAGGGCGGGGCGGTTTGCAGGCATCTTCTCAAGAACGGCTGGCGAGTGCGTACAATGACTCGAAACGCATCTAAGCCAATTGCCAAGGCACTGGTAGACGCTGGGGCGGAAGTTGTGGAAGGCTCGCTCGATGATGTAAAATCAGTGCAGCAGGCGATTCGCGGGGTGTATGGAGTATACAGTGTGCAGACGCCTGAAAACGGCATAGAGGCGGAGATAAGCCAAGGGTGTTTGCTGGCGGATATAGCAAAGGAATCACAGGTAGGCCATTTTGTTTACAGCTCGGTCGGGGCCGCTGACAGGAATACCGGAATACCATTTTTTGAATCCAAGTGGCAGATCGAGGAGCACATTCGTAAAATCTCGCTGCCCAACACGATATTTCGGCCGGTGTTTTTCATGGAAAATTTTCTTGCGCCTCAGCTTCGGGCGAGTATTGTTTCCGGGGAACTTTCATTGCCGCTAAATCCTGATAAGAAGCTTCAAATGATAGCTGTTGAAGATATCGGGGCTTTTGTGGCGATGGCTTTTGAAGAGCCTGATTCCTGGTTATGCACGACATATGAGATCGCCGGTGATGAGATCACGATGCCGCGGGCGGCGCAGCTTTTGGGGCGTGTGCTGGGCAGAGCGGTTCGCTTTACCGAAATGCCAATCAAGCAGATGCGGGAAATAAGCGAGGGTTACGCAATTATGTATCGCTGGTTCAACGAGAACAGTTTTTCGGCTGATATATCAAAGCTGGCTAGTTTGCATCCTGATCTATTGACATTTGAGAAATGGCTCAATAAGGCAAACTGGAGACAGTACGCTGTGCGAGAAGCGGGGGCAATCGGAAGAAAATAAAAGTTAAAAAGTAAAAAATAAAAAATGTGGAGTCGCTGCGCGACGGTTTTTATTGGCTGGATCCCCGCCTTCGCGAGGATGACAGAGTCAGTGGTGTTGTCTGGGTTTATTCGCTTTCGAGGTAATAGGGAAGCCGGCCAAGTTCGATAGCAATATCGATGCTGATGACCTTGACGCGTTTGGGAACCGAAAGGTATGTCGGGGCAAAATTCAAAATGCCGCGTATGCCAGACTTTATTATAACATCCACAACCCCCTGAGCGACTTCGGCTGGTACGGCGATAATCGCTAGGCCGATGCCATCGCGTTTTAATTTGGTGAGTGCTTTAATATCCAAAATCAGGGTCTTATTTATTGTAGTTCCAATTTTTACGGGGTCGCTGTCGTAGGCGGCTACGATCTGGAAACCGTAAGCGGCGAAACCAGGATAGGCCAGAAGTGCCCGGCCGAGGTTTCCAGCTCCCACGAGTATGGCTTTTCGCGGCGTGCTTAATTTAAGTATTTCGCGTATCTGCTTGACAAGGATTTGTACATCATAGCCGACACCACGGGTACCAAAATCACCGAAGTAGCAAAAATCCTTGCGGATGAGGCTTGCGCTGATGTGGAGGAAATCGGCCAGTTTTTCGCTGGAGACATTCGTAAGTCCTTGATCAGCAAAGAATTGCAAGCCCCTAAGGTAAAGAGGGAGGCGGCGGATGGTTTCATCTGGGATACGCGTATTTTTCATTTGCCTTAGCTGTGCAAAATATCACAAGTATTCCTAATTGCAGAAGTATAGCAGAGAAAACGTGTAAAGTCAAAGTACAATCAAGAGTTGGGCACTAAACTGGTCTGGTTTTAATAATTTACCCGTTTTTTATGGAAAAACGTATTTTCAATTGGGCAGAATGAGTTTATTATGCTTGATTGTACGGCTTAGCTACTATGGATAATTAATTTGGATTAACAGCAGGAGGCTTACAGGTTAATGTTAAAAAGACATGCCAGTTTTTTTGTCTTTTTTAAGTCTCTACTGGATTTGGGGATCATAGCAGGTGTATGGATACTGACTTATTTTGTCCGATTTAAAATGGGACTGATACCTGCTCCCAAGGGGGTAGTTGGTTTCGAGCGGCACTTTATGCTAACAGTGCCGGTATGCCTGTTGGTATTTGGTGCTTGCGTGTGGTCGGGCCTTTACCAGGCTAAACGCATGCAAAACTTTTTTTGGCAATTCCTTGATATTGTCAAGGCATGTTTTGTTTCGGCATTGCTGGTATTGACACTGCTTTATTACACGCAGGAAGTGATGTACAGCCGCAAGCTGCTGGTTTTATTTTTCCCTTTGCTGTGCATTGGGCTGACTTCGGCTCATCTCGGAACTATGGCGTTTTTGCACTCACTTCGCAAACGAGGGCATAATCTGCGGTATTGCGCGATTATCGGTGCTGGCAAACGCGGACAGCAACTGCTGCGCGATCTTGGTAAACTACCATGGCTTGGAATGCGGTGCAGTTATTTTATCGATAGCAAAGTTGAGAGAGCCGGCAGTTCGATAAGAGGAGTGCCTGTTTATGGTCCTATCAGCAGGATGCCGGAAATATTCGAAGAGAAACCGGTTGATGAGATATACCTGGCGTTATCCGGTGACGATGCTTTGGCGGCATACCCGACGCTTGAAAAGCTTCAGGCCAAGGGCGTGACAATCCGTATCACGCCGGACTGGGGCAATCTGACTTCCACCCATACGACGGTAATGCCGATAGGCTCACAACTGCTTTTCTGCGCAGCCGATTCTCCGCTGGGCGGATATGTGGTGATACTGAAAGAGGTATTCGACAGGCTTGCTGCGCTGGTACTGCTTGCGGTATCTTTTATACCCATGCTGGTTATAGCGGTTTTGGTGAAATTGACGAGTGATGGGCCGATCTTCTATAAGCAGGTGCGGGTGGGGATGAATCAGAGGCAGTTCAATATTTATAAATTTCGCACGATGCGGGTGGATTCGGATGCGAACTCGTCGCCAAAATGGACGGTACTTGGCGATGACAGGTGCACAAATTTCGGAAGACTTTTGCGCAGAAGCAGCCTGGATGAACTGCCGCAGCTTTTTAATGTGCTTTTCGGGGATATGAGCCTTGTCGGGCCAAGACCGGAACGACCCGTATTCGTAAATCAGTTCAGCCAGGAATTCAAGGATTATATGCTGCGTCACCGGGTGAAATCCGGTATTACCGGCTGGGCGCAGATACACGGGTACCGCGGTGATACGTCGCTGAAAAAGCGTATTCAATATGATCTGTTTTATGTGCGGAACTGGTCTTTCAGCATTGACATCTGGATCTTGCTGCTGACACCGCTGCATCTGCTCAAGGGAAAGAATGCGTATTAATCAAAGGCTGTCACGTTGAGAACACACCTGCTGTATTTAGCTATTATTACTACTGTAACTATGTTACTGGGGATTTACCTTATAGCAAGTACGGTGGTGATAGCGGAGGATGGCGCGGGCTTCATAAACTTTGCCAAAGGCTTGAGAAGCGATTTTTGTTCAACCGTGATAGGGAATTATCAGCACCCCGGTTACCCAGTGCTTATTGAACTTGTTCAGCCATTATTTGTCTGGGCAGGCGGGTTGCAGTCCTGGATTTACAGCGCACAGTCTGTGTCGCTAATGTGTAAATTGCTTTCTGTAATAATATTGTATTTTGTCGGCGTCAATTTCGTCGGAGCAAGGACCAGTTTTATTTCTTGTGTTTTGCTGGTGCTCTTGCCTGAATGCGCCGTCACTGGTTCTGATGTGCTAAGCGAATGGCCTCACTTGCTGTTTTTCAGTGCGGGTTTTTTAATGCTGCTCAAGTGGTGCAGAAATCCACATTGGGCCTGGGCGGGGCTTGCGGGCCTGTTTGGGGGGGGCGGTTACCTGGTGCGGCCGGAATGTGTTCAGATCGTGATCTTTGGAGTGATACTGCTTTGTTGCGGTTTTTTTATTTCGGAGGTGAAGCAGACCAAAAAGGCAATAGTTTTCTCTTTATTCGTGCTTATCGCAGCGTTTCTGGCGGCTGCTTTGCCCTATATGCATTTTAAAGGAGCCTTCTTTCCGAAGAAAAGTCTCGATATGCAAATCGTGATGTTTTCACAATGCCTGCCAATAGCATCAATAGATGCGATAGGGATCGCCGGCGAATTCGCAGCGGCATTTTACAAGTTTTTTGTAAGGTCATCGGAGTTGCTGGGTTACTTTTTCTGGCCTTTCTGGGTGATAGGAATTACGATCGCGATCGCCGACAAAAAACGTAATGCGCTACATAGAATTCTTATCGGCTGGGCGGTGATACTTACTATTGCGGTGCTGGTTTGGCTGTATGCGCGTTATGGCTATATTGCCAGGAGACACCTTCTGCCTCTTGGGGCTATGACGATCTGGTTTGTGCCGCTTGGGATCGAATGGGTTTGCAGCAAGTTGGCCATGATAAAAGAGCCGCAATTTTTTAAATTGTACCGTGATGTTGTTTTTTTGGGCATTATCATTACAGGCATAATTGTGTGCTTACCCAAATCGCTTAAGCCGATCGGGAAGTCGAAGGCTGCTTATTTAGACGTGGTATCATGGCTACGTGAAAATTCACAAGTGACTGATGCTGTTCTTGCGCCAGATGTCAGGATAGGTTTTTACGCAGAACGCAAGGTTTTTGTTTCCGCCAAGGATATTCAGGGGCAGCGGGTTTATTATGTCACTAGAAATCAAACAAAAGCTCCCAAAGGGTATGTCGTAAAAGATCGTATTTGCATACCTGCTTCGGATGGAACAGTATACACCATGATCGCATGTGAAAGAAAACACCGGATTAAATAATCTGCTATGGACTTAACCACCGCACCACAATTCACGACCGCGGATGCTCGCAAAGCGGACCTGAAACGGCAGTCTGTTCGGGGCGGGTTTGTAACTGTCGCAAGCCAGAGCTTTAATTTTATCCTGAGAACAGTGTCTACTGTTGTATTGGCACGTCTGCTTACGCCAGATGATTTTGGGCTTGTAGCCATGGTCACAGCGATTACCGGTATGGCAGTCATATTCCAAGATATGGGTTTATCGCTTGCGGCAATACAGAGCAAAGAACTGACACAATCGCAAAGCAGTTCACTTTTTTGGATCAACGTCGCTATGGGCGCAATTATTTGTGCGTTAATTGTACTGATCGCGCCACTAATAGGATATTTCTATAATGATGAACGGGTAACTGCAATAACTATGGCAATGGCTAGCACTTTTGTTATCGAAGGTCTTGCTGTGCAGCACTGTGCGTTACTCAAAAGACAGTTGCGATTTTCGGCTTTGGCTGCAGTTCAGGCATGTGCTGTTTTTTTAGGTGTGGTTCTGGCTATAAGTCTGGCTCAATCCGGTTTGGGCTACTGGGCTATTGTCTGGATGACGATAGCAATATCTTTTATAAATATGGCAGGTATATGGATCGTGTGCCGTTGGCGTCCAGGCGCACCAGGTCGACTTAATGATATTAAAAAAATGCTGGTATTCGGTACGAATGTGACAGGCTTCAATGTTGTGAATTATTTCGCACGCAACCTGGATAATATGATAATTGGGAAGTTTTGCGGAGGAGCATCGCTTGGTGTGTATTCTAAAGCATACCAGGTCGTGCTTTTGCCCATTTCGAATCTCCGGATGCCGCTTATGACGATAGCAATACCTGCAATGTCAAAGCTCCAGGATGATGCTGTATTATATCGGGCATACTGCAAAAAATTGCTGCTTGCACTTGCGTTTGCCGGAATGCCGGCTGTGGCTTTTTTATATGTTTGTGCCGAAGATGTTATTCATTTAATGTTTGGGCCAAAATGGCTGGCCATGGTACCAGTGTTCCAGATTTTGGCAATAGCCGCCTTTCTTGAACCAGTAACGGGTATGCGAGGTTCTGTCCTTGTATCGCTAGGCAAGACACGGCGATATTTTTGGTGGGGTATAGGCAATGCCATATCAGTTGCAATTTCGTTTATCATTGGTGTCCGATGGGGTATGATCGGAGTTGCCGTTTCATACACGGTGACACGTTATATTTTGCTTTGGCCTGGAACATATTTTTGTTTCAAAGATACCCCTGTTCGTGTTAGAGATTTTTTTGAGGCGATCTGGCAGGCGGCTTTGGCCAGTTTGATAATGGCTTTTGCACTGTTTTTTTTAGAGCGATCCTTTGACTTGCCACCATACCAAAAGATTTTGATTTGTGTTCCGATGGGCTTACTAATTTATACAGCAGTCTGGCTGATCTTTCCAGAAGGACTTTTGCGGATACGCGAGATCGCCGGTTATGGCAGGCTGATTTTAAGTAATAAACGATCTCAGCCTGTTGTAGATTCGCCTCTTAAAAACGTCGAGTTTCGAGATGGGAGTATATGATAGCCGGCAAGAAGATATTGATCAGAGGCGGTAACTTCCGTAATAAAGGTGCCGAGGCAATGCTGCTTACGGCTTGTTCGGAAATATCAAAACGTATAGATGGCGCAAGGATATACGCTTCTTTGAAAGAAAACGAATTTGAAGAATCACTGCTTTGCGGCATCGAGCCTTGCATAATTAATTATAAGAAATATTCAAAGCTCCGTAAGGCAGCGGCGATGCTTCGCCCTGATCACATGGCGACTCTGCTGTGCAGCGGCAGGAATTTCACATGGGAAGCAGTGCATGTTTATCATATGGATGCGGTTATAGATGTAAGCGGCTATGCGTATTCCGATGTGTTCGGTGTAACAAAATCACGCAATGCAGCGGTACTGGCGAATTTTTGCAAACGTAAAGGCAAGGCATTTATAGCAATGCCGCAGGCATGGGGGCCGTTCAATAAACCGGAAATTTCGGGATACGTCAAACAGTTATGTAACGACGCCTCACTGGTTTATGCAAGAGATGAAATGTCACTGGCAGAACTGCGGCAACTGTGTCCGGGTAAATTGAATATTGAGCTTGCACCTGATATTGCACTATGTTTTGACGCCAGGGGCCAAATCCATAAAGACGATTTCATTTTTACAAGTCAAAACGCGAAAAATGGCAGATTGATCGCAATATCTCCCAATTGGCAGATATATCTGCGCACCGGCAAAGGAGATAAAAATAATTCGTATATTAAATTGCTTGCCGATCTGGCTCAGTATTGTATTGAGAAACACGCTGCCGAGATCGTACTTGTTCCGCATGATTTTAATTTGCCCGGCGTGCCCGATCCGGACGACCGTTACCTTTGCGCATTGATCCATTCAATGCTGCCTGAAGATAAACGGGTTACATTGCTGGACCAGTTTTACACCAGCTCCATGTTGAAATCCTTAGCTGCCAGTTGTGACATGGTGATCGGTTCGCGGTTCCACTGCCTTATATTTGCATTGTCTTCTTGCGTACCGGTTGTAGCCTTGGGCTGGTCGCACAAATATAATGAACTGCTGCGGTCGTTTGAAATGCAGGATTGCGTTTGCGACCTGGGTAATTTTGATTTTTCCAGGCTGTGCGACAAAGTTGACGATGTGATCAATAACCGGGATTCGCTCAAATCCAAAATTCAAACGAATCTTATCGCTTTGCAGTCTCAAGTGAATACGGTTTTTGACAAAGTGGCTGGAATAATAAAGAATACATGACCGCAAAGAAGCATAATACAGTAGACCATGTAATCCGATCACATCTTTGTACCGGGTGCGGGGCTTGTGCCGGTATATGCAGATACAACGCGATCACGATCCAGGAAGATCGCCGTGGAATACTTACTCCTGCGGTAAACTCGAAATTGTGCATCGGATGCGGTTTCTGCTTGCGGGTATGTCCGGGTCTGGAATTTGATTTTCCTGCTATGTCGAAACAACTTTTCGGAGGATATCCTGCCCATCCTGAAATAGGCAATTTTCTGAGTATCCATTCTGGTTATGCTATTAAAAATGAAATTCGAAAACAATGCCAAAGCGGTGGGATCGTATCAGCGGTTTTGATACATGCACTTGAAAATCGCATCATCGATGGGGCAGTTGTAAGCAGGTGGAATCGTGAAGATCCTTTGAATACCGAAGTGTTCATAGCCAGGAATAAGGATGAAATTCTGTCGGCGTCCGGGTCAAAGTACAGTCCTGTGCCTACAGCCCAGATCATAGGCACACTTAAGAATATGCCCGGACGATTCGCGTTTGTGGGAGTTTCCTGCCAGGTACACGCAATTCGCAATGCCCAACAATTGATCCCTGAACTAACGCAAAAAATAGCTTTCATCATCGGGCTTTTCTGCCAGGGTACAATGAGCCGCAAATATTTGCATTACGCTATCGCCAGAGCTGGGGTATGTGCCCAGTACCTAGAGCGATTCGACTACCGTTCCAAGGAATGGCGGGGATGGCCTGGCGACATACGTATTGTCAGCAAATCGGGGGGTATTGTAAACATGCCATCTTCAGACCGCATGTGTGCCAAACCCTATTTTGCCCCGTGGCGTTGCAACCTGTGCATTGATAAATTAAACGAGTTCGCCGATTTTTCGGTTGGCGATTGTCGAAATCCGTTACAATATGGAAGTAAATCTCTAAAGGAAGTGAATTTTAAAGGGCATGCGGGAATATCGGACATCATTGTTCGTACGAAAGCCGGCGAGGGCGTAATTAAAATGTGTCTTGATGCAGGTGTTATCGAACTGAAGGACAGTTCATGTCAAGACCTGTTGGTATCTGCGCAACCATCCAGGAAAAAGCTGGAATTCACCTATTTTGCAGTCTTGGCGCGCATACTGCATATTGGCGTGCCATCGTTTAATATAAGGTATATACCTAAAAATGAAATTCTGAACAAGAAACTATCGCAATATAGTTCAATTGCTGTTGTAATATTACTTCATTACTGGTGTATCGAAATTATTTCTGGGGCAAGAGTGTATGTCTTGGCAATCAAGTCGATCCCGATTAAAATACTCGCATGGCTAAATCGTGTCCGCGAAAAAGGCTTAGCAAGCAATAATTGCGGGCCAGAAGAATTGATAGCATTCAGGGATGATGAAGATGGCATCTGTTAAAAACGGAATTCTAATTTCAGTAATAATCCCTGTTTTTCAATCTCCGCAGGGTTTATGTGACACAGTCGAAAGTGCTGTTGCACAAAATACGTCGTGCGATTATGAGATAGTAGTAGTGGATAATGGCTCGCGAGACTCTACAAAACAAGTCGGCCATAAGCTCGCGGATAAGTACCCTGATCGTGTACGGATTTTACACGAAGATAGTATTCAAAGCTCATATGCAGCCAGAAATTTGGGCATTCGCGAATCCAGGGGTAAAATACTTTGTTTTATTGATGCCGATATGACAATGCCTATTGATTACATTTCAAAAATTGAGAAAAATTTTACCGACCCTGAACTGGCCTATCTTGGCTATCGAGTTGAAATGATCTGCAGACGGGGCACACTAATGGAAGCCTTTTGTGCCGCAAATTCATTTCCAATGAAATATTATTTTGAATCGGGCCATTTTTGCGGGACGGGATGCCTTGCTGTCAGGCGAGAAATATTCGATTGCGTCGGTAATTTTGACCATCGGCTTGAATCCGGAGGGGATCGCGAATTTGGAGAGCGCGTTTATCTTGCCGGCCTTACCCAGAAATTCGACAATGATATAGCAGTTTACCATCCCGCGCATTATTCCTATATTGGCAAGATACGAAAAGAAAGGCGAATTGCTCGTGGCGTAGTAAAACTGTCGCAGCTTTACCCTGAGCGGTACAATCACTTATTAAACAGCTATTTCAAATTATCAAAATACATACCACTCAAACGTCAGGAGCACTGTGTTGCAGCGGCTCGAAAAAGCAATCGGTCAGGGTTGGGGTTTCTTATGCTGCGGCTCTATTATTTTCCGATCAGGTACTTCGGCCTTTATGAATGTATTAAGCAAATAAAGTATGCTAAAAAGGCTGTGCGCTGCACATCAAAAACATGTAAGGCGGGCGTATGAAAGTTTCCGATTCGCCACTTGTTAGCGTTATTTTGCCGACTTACAATCGGGGCCACAGCATAGCTCAAGCTGCTAAAAGTGTACTTGAGCAGAGTTATTCTAATATTGAACTGATCATATGTGATGATGGCTCAACTGATGATACCAGAGACGTTGTGAGCAAATTGAATGACGGCAGGATTCGTTATCTGGAATCAGGTGCCAACCGCGGCGCCCCGGCAGCAAGGAATATGGGAATAATGAAAGCAAAGGGTGAGTATGTCGCCTTCCAGGACAGTGATGATTGCTGGGACTTGCAAAAGCTTGCTAAGCAGGTTGTTTATCTGAATTCGCTTCCGGATGATTATGGTGTTGTGTATTCATCTTTTTTGCGAATTACTGAAGGTAAAAAGGTCCGTTTGCCCGCTTCATCTGTGAAAGTCCTATCAGGCAGCATTCACCGGGAGCTTGTTAAGGGAAATTTCATTGGTCTGCCAACGGTTCTTATGAAGCGTCGGTGCTTTGATCACAGTGGGTTATTTGATGAAACTCTTAAGCGATTTCAGGATTGGGAGCTGTTTATCAGGCTCTCTTCTGCGTACAAATTCGGCTTCTGCGATGAAATTCTTCTTACGTCTTATCATTCCAAAGACAGCATAACCGGCAACATCCAGGCTGCTGTTTACTCTCTCGAGCGGATACTCCAAAGACATCGTGTGTATTTTTCCGTGATGCCGATACAGCTTTCGAAACATTATTTTTTCATCTTGCGAGGAGCTTTGCGGACGATGCAATTAGGCTGCGCTTCACGCAGTATATTGGAGTTAATTAGAAGTGTCACACAGGTGTTTTTACGCCTGCTGCCAATGCCTTCGGGTGATAAATGATTGACGTTATGCTTTCTACTTTTAATGGGGAGAAATATCTTCGTTCTCAGCTTGACTCTGTTATTGCTCAAACATTTCGTGATTGGCGATTGATAATTCGTGACGACGGTTCAAGCGACAAAACGCCTGAAATAATTCATGAGTACTGTTGCAAAGAACCCGAGCGTATTTTTTTTGTTTCTAATTCCGGGGCAAATGTTGGGCCCGCTGCTAGTTTCGGCAGACTGCTTTGCGAAAGTTCATCTCCTTATATCATGTTTTGCGACCAGGATGATGTCTGGCTGCCAGACAAGATTGAATTCAGTCTTGCTCATATGCAAAAATGCGAAATTAAATATACCCCCAGTAAACCGATACTGGTGCATACGGATTTGCGGGTAGTTAGTGAAAATATGACCACCGTATCAGAATCATTCTGGAAATATCAGAAAATTGACCCGTCCAAGTGCTCTCTAAACCGTCTTCTTGTTCAAAATGTCATAACTGGCAATACAGTTTTAATTAATCGTGCCCTTGCCTCACTTGTTCCGGATGTTCCCAATGACGCAATTATGCACGATTGGTGGCTGGCACTTGTGGCAAGTGCTTTTGGCAAGATACATTGGTGTCAGCAGCCGACGGTGCTGTATCGTCAACACCGTAAAAATCTGCTTGGAGCGGTCCCATCGGGATATAGGTATATTATAAACTTAACATCGAATTTTCAGCAGGTACGCCGCTCAGTTAATGCCTGTAAAGCCCAGGCAGCCCGGTTTCTCTATGAATATGGGAAAAAGCTCGATGGAAATGATTTAAAGGTACTTCAAAAATTTGGAGCAATTAATGATTGCGGTTTTATAAATCGGCGGTATATAATTTTCCGGTACGGGATTTATAAGAACAGTTTTATTAAGAATTTAGGCTTGCTCTTGGAGATATGATGTCAGACGTTGCTCGAATGGAATCATTGGGTTCCAGAATTCTTGCGGTTTTGAATCCTTTTACCGTATGTGCGCTCATTTGGGCTCTCGTTATTTCGACGTATCTGATGGATGTAAGTTATAGCATTAATCCACAATCGGTTAGGCTGCTCATTGGCGTGGTCATATTGAGCGTAGCCTGTTTCGGAGGGGGATATTATCTCACATGCAGATATATCGGTCGAGGTGTGAAAAGCAGCCCGCTAGTCGAACGCGTGTCACCAGACAAGTTGCGATATTTTTATTTCAGTGCGATCCTATTGTGCCTTTTGATAATAGTTTGGAATTTATTCCACAGCGGCTTGTTTCCGTATATGGCAGCATATGGGTATAGTGTCCAAAACTATAAGCAATACGGAAGATTCAAAGGCATTTTATTTCCCATGCTGTTTATAATATGCATGCTCGCAAGCTTTGAAAAAAAGGTGTTTTTGCGGTTGTCTGTCCAGTTCTTCTGCCTGGCTGTTGCCTGGTTATACCTGAGCAGGGCAGCACTGTTTTTCATAATCGTCCAGTTCATAGGGTTTATTATTGCTTCCAAGAATTTTAAAACCGTACTTCATCTTGCGGTCACGATTTGCGTATCGTCATCATTTATGTTTTTTTCAATAGGTTACCTTGGAAAAATCCGTACTGGGGATGCAGTTTTCAAGCGAGCTATGCAGATACGTTCAGAGTACGCTTCAAAATCTACTTCGATGCTCTGGTGCTTGTCTTATATTTCCATGCCTTCAGCTAATCTTTTAAGCTATATCGAAAAAAACGATAATTTTTGCTGGGGCAGGCAGTTGCTTAATTCCAGTGTACCGGCACCTCTTAAGGTTGATGGATGGAAAAAATATGCCGCCCAGTTCAGGCCCAACAAAAAAAATACTGCGTGCACATATCTTGGACTGGCTTATCTTGATTTCGGATGGACTGGGATTATTTTGGTCAACATCATTTATGGCGTAATTGGAGCCTGGCTTAAGGTCAGGTGTGACCAAAATTACGGGATTGGGTATGCCGCCTGCTACTCTGTTTATATGACTGCTCTAATCCTGCTGTTTTTCAGTAATATGATTTTCTACTTTCCAATTATTTTCCAGGTATTTGCTTTGGCAATGATTTCTAAATACATCAGTGTTACCGCACCTGCGAACGCATCATTGGCTCAGGAAAAAGCAGTATTGGTTAATGTATAAGATGGCGACGTGCACTGTAATTATTCCCGTTTGCAATGCCGGTGAGGCTTTGGGCAGGTCCCTAAAAGCTTTCGAACTTCTGACCACAAAATGTGATATATTGATAATTGATTCATCGCTCATTCAAAGGCCAGTTGAATTGCCTATCCAACCTAATTTCAGAGTACATAGAATTAATCATGCGGATTTTAATCACGGAGCTACACGAAATTTGGGGGCGAGGCTTACGCTAGGTGAGATCCTGGTGTTTTTTACACAGGATTCGGTGTGCGCAGATGAAAATACGATTGCTGAACTGGTGCGACCATTGATTGACAACCCTGCGATAGCCGTCAGCTACGGCAGGCAAATTCCAAATCCAGGCGCAGATCCTGTTGAGGCGTTCAACAGAAATTTTAATTACCCCAGCGAGTCCAGGCTCAAAACAAAAGCTGATATTCCCACCCTGGGCATAAAAACTTACTTTTGTTCAAATTCATGTGCAGCCTACAGACGTGATGTATTTGAGAAACTTGGGGGTTTTCAGGAAGGCGTGGGCACAAACGAAGATATGCTCTTTGCAGCAAAGGCCATCCACGCGGGTTACGGAGTATATTATGCCGCCCAAGCCAGGGTATTTCATAGTCATGATTACACTCTTTCCCAGCTTTTTGCCCGTTATCGTGCAATCGGCGGGTTTTTCAATGCTCACCCTCAGCTCATCGTCTGTGCTCCCAAAAAAGAGGGGTTTACGTTCCTTTTTTCGGGTATCAAATTTTTTCTCCGAAAAAGGCAGCTCTGGCAGGCAATGCGGCTGATAGGACACACATTCCTTAAATTCGCAGCTTTTACGATTGCAAAATCAAGTCCCAAATCGCAAAATGGATGAGCTGACGCTTGATAAATCAGCAATTTCATTTTTTTTTAACCGAATCTGATCCGAATGCGTATTTTATGATTGTTGCATTAAGCAAATCTTTTTAATAGAATACCATTTTTGATATTCTGGATTGAGGAGAATAATCCTTGAAGATGAAAGGTGTAATACTGGCGGGGGGGACAGGTTCGCGGCTCTGGCCCCTGACAAAGGTTACCAACAAGCATCTGCTGGCGGTGGGTCAAAAGCCAATGCTGTATTACCCGCTTGCCAAGCTTATCACGGGCGGAATCGATGAAATTCTCATCGTTACCGGTGTCGAGCACATGGGGGACGTGGTAAACCTTCTCGGATCGGGCAAAGAATTCAACTGCCGTCTGACATATAAAGTCCAGGATGAAGCAGGGGGGATCGCCCAGGCGCTGGCCCTGGCGGAAAACTTCGCCGGCTCCGATCCGGTTACCGTAATACTTGGCGACAATATCTTCCAATCCAGCTTGGCCGACCATATTGCATCGTTCATGAAACAGGGGATCGGCGCTCGCGTGCTGCTAAAGGAAGTACATGACCCGCACAGGTTCGGCGTGGCCCAGGTCGATTCCGGCCGGGTACTATCGATCGAAGAGAAACCAAAAGAACCCAAATCCAATTTTGCCGTTACAGGCATTTATTTTTACGACGCTCAAGTATACAGTATAATACGCAAGCTCAGGCCTTCGGGCAGGGGAGAGCTTGAGATCACAGATGTCAACAACGCGTATATCGCGAAAAACCAGCTGCATTTTAACATGCTTACGGGCTGGTGGTCAGACGCGGGCACATTCGAATCGCTGGCCAAAGTTAACGAACTCGTTTTGAGGGAGCCGCCTTTATGACCAAGGAGCTATTGCCCCTTAGGGCAGTCCATATTGATGAAGGCCTAATTGTCCGCTCGTCTGGCAAGCTTATTGACGGCGTGGCTACGCGTCGTGCGAAGGTAATTCCCGATGAACGCGGGCGGCTTGGCGAAATAATGCGGGCCGATGATCCATGGTTTGAGAAATTCGGACAGGTATATTTTACAACCACATATCCCGGCATTGTTAAAGCATGGCATTTTCATAAAAAACAGACGGACCATTTCTATGTGGCCAAAGGGACTGTAAAGATCGGTCTCTTTGACGCTCGCGAAAATTCTCCAACGGCGGGCACTGTCAATGAATTGTATTTAAGTGAGCACTGCCCGGGCCTGGTACGGATTCCCCCAGGAATTCAGCATGGCTGGATGTGCGTGGGCACTGATGAGGCTTACATAATCAATATAGTTTCGGAAATGTACGACTACAAAAGCCCGGATGAATTCCGCACTCATCCGCACGATAATAATATTCCTTACGACTGGACGAGAAAAGACGGCTAATGATCGCAATGACAAAAAACAGGGAAGTTGTAATACTTGGCGGCAACGGAATGCTCGGCTGCGATATAGCCCGCGCACTTTCCGCCAGGTCCGTGCCTTACCGCATCCTTGATCTGCCCGAATTTGATATTACAAATACCGCCAGGTTTGCGCCGATTATAAAGAACGCTGCCGCTGTGATCAACTGCGCCGCGTATACAGATGTTGAAAAAGCACAGGCTCAGCCTGATCTGGCCATGGCGGTCAATGGTCATGCTGTCGGGCGATTGGCCCAACTGTGCAAAGAATCCGGTGTTTGGCTCCTGCACTTCGGCACTGATTTTGTTTTTGACGGCACGCTTGATAGGCCTTACACCGAAAATGATTTGCCCAACCCGCTGAGTGTTTACGGCCGAAGCAAATTGTTAGGAGAAGAACTCCTGGCGCAGACCGGTTTAGAGCATTGCGTGATCCGCATCGAATGGACATACGGCCAAAGCGGAACCAATTTCGTAAAAAAGATCATAGCCGCTTGCCAAACGAAAAACGAGATCAAAGTAGTAGATGACCAGGTCGGATCGCCAACGGCAACAGCTGAGATCGCCTCGTTGGTCGCAAACATGCTCGATACCAAACCTCAAGGCCTTTATCTTTACGCAAGTTCAGGTTATGCCAGTAGGTGGGAGACAGCGCAGTTCATAGCACAAAAGCTGAGGCTCGGAGCCAAAATCCTGCCCTGCAGTTCAAATGAATTCAAAACCGCCGCTCAGAGGCCTCTCAACAGCAGATTCGATTGCTCAAAGATCAGGTCGTTATTAAAAACTGAAATCAAAACTTGGCAGCAATCGTTGACTAACTACCTGGAGCAGACACAATGAAAATACTAGTTACCGGTGGAGCAGGCTTTATTGGAGCAAATTTCGTTCGCATGTTACTCGATGAGCACAGAGACGTGTCGCTCGTCAACCTGGATAAACTCACATACGCAGGAAATCTCGAAAATCTCACAGGCTACCTGGAGCGGCCTAATCACACATTTGTTAAAGGTGACATTTGCGACTGTGATCTCGTAAAAAAACTGCTTGATGAACACTCAATAGACCGCATCGTTAATTTCGCGGCTGAAAGTCATGTTGATCGTTCAATTATCAGCCATGCGGAATTCGTGCGTACCAATGTCGAAGGCACGCTCTCGCTTTTACAGGCCGCCCGCGACAGGAACATCGAGCGTTTTCTCCAGGTATCTACGGACGAAGTCTATGGTTCACTGGGGTCTCAGGGACAATTCACCGAAAACAGTGTTATTGAACCGAATTCGCCTTATTCGGCATCAAAAGCCAGCGCGGACCATTTTGTCCGGGCATTTGGCCATACATTCGGCCTGCGGTACAATATTACGCGATGCTCAAACAACTACGGCCCTTATCAATTTCCCGAAAAAATGATCCCGCTGATGGTTCATAACGCGATGCACGATAAACCGCTCCCCGTTTACGGCGACGGCCTTAATGTGCGCGACTGGCTGTACGTTTACGACCACTGCACCGCTATCTGGGCAGTGCTGACTAAAGGCCATCCTGGCGAAGTCTATAATATCGGAGGCTGCAACGAAAAGACCAATCTCGATGTCGTGTCTATCATTCTTGATCATCTCAAGAAACCCAAATCGCTCATCAATTTCGTAAAGGATCGTCCCGGCCACGACCGGCGCTACGCCATTGATGCATCCAAAACGATGAACCAACTCGGCTGGAAGCCGTCAATAACATTCGAGCAGGGCATTGTCCGCACCATTCAATGGTACTGCGATAATCGTGATTGGCTTGCAAATGTAGCATCGGGCGATTATAAACACTATTATGAAATGATGTACAGCCGACGCTGATCGGCCCAGTTTTGAATTTGTTTTAACAAAGGATTGCCCGACTGCGTCTACTTACCCGGCAAACGTTGTATGAATGAAAAAAAAATTGTTGTTGCTCGCGTTTTCGAAGATTATGACGGAGGCACCCCTTCGCGATTCGGCGTATTCAGACGCCTCGATCCTAACCAGTTTGAAACGATCTGTGTTTTCCTTGAAAAACTCAGTGATGAACCCAATGAACTCGAAGAGGCGGGATACAACGTCTTCTATATCAGCGATTCTGAAGTGCGCGGGCTTTTCTCCGGCATCCGCGCCGTCCGAAAACTCGCCGCCATCCTCAAAGAAAACCGCGTCGATATCATCCATTGCCATAAACACAAGCCCACCGTGATCGGCACACTCGCCGCCAGACTCGCCGGCGTCCCCGTCGTGATAGCGCAAGTACACGGCATAGCGCGTACAAGGAACTGGCGCCGCAAGCTCATAAATATGTTCATACTCAAGCGAGTCGCCAAAATAATCGCTGTCGGCCAGGCTGTCAGAGACGATATAATCGCCACGAATCCTTGCGTCGATCCGTCAAAAGTATTTTCCGAAGGCAACTCCATTGAGTATGATTACTATTCAAAACCCAATGGCTCCGCGGCCGCCGCAAAAGCAGCTATAGGCCTTTCGCCTTCTGTTTTCGCGTTCGGCACTATCGGCAGGCTTGTTCCCGCTAAAGGCCAGAGATTCCTAATAGAAGCCTTTGCCGCTGTCCACAGGGCCGTGCCAAACGCCGTTTTGGTCGTTACAGGCGATGGCCCGCTCAAATCTGAACTTACCGCACAAGCTGCATCGTTTGGCCTGGCCGATTCTGTTATCTTTCTGGGCAAGCGCGGCGATATACCGCAGATACTCAAGGCTCTCGATGCTTTCGTGCTCTCTTCCATCGGCTCCGAAGGCATACCCCGCGCGATGCTTGAAGCAATGGCCTCCGGCATTCCATGCATCGGCACTAATCTAAGCGGTATCCCAGAGATAATCCCCGATGAGAACTTCGGTATCAAGGTCGATCCTGGTTCTGCCGCTCAACTCACTGACGCCATGAACAGGGTCGCCGGTCTTTCTGCTGATGGCCGCCAGAAACTAGTAGACGCCGGCCGTGACCGAATTCGAAAATTTTTCTCGCACGAACTCCTCGCCCATAAGATTGGTCTGCTTTATTCACAACTCCATCAAGCCGCAGAAACTAACCCAGCCGCTCTGAAGAAAGGCTAAACACAAACGATGCCGACCGTAAGCGTTTGCATACCGACCTATAATCGCAAGGACATGATCTGCTTTGCCGTAGACAGCGTCCTTGCCCAGACATACAAAGATTACGAAATAATCGTTGTTGATGACGGCTCAACTGATGGCACCGAAGATGTCCTCCTGCGATCAGGCTACGACCTCCGCTATCATAAGGTCGATCACTGCGGCCAGCAGGCCTGCCGCAACAAGCTCATTGAACTGGCAAAAGGTGAATACATAACCTTCGTCGATTCAGACGACCTCATTTTTCCCTATACTCTCGAAATACTGATGAACGTCATCAATCAGCACGGCCTGGATGTTATCCCCTATGGCTCAAATATCGGTGTCGATGAAAATGGAAACGATATGCCCAGGCCTTTGCCTGCACTGCCATCCGGATTCATAACCGCCGAACTCTTTGAATTTATTTACGTCCACACCTGCGGAAACATTATCGCAAAACGCATCTATGAAGAAGCAGGGTGCTTCAATGCGCAGATGAAGCGGTGTGCCGTCTACAAGCTGCTTCTGGATCTATCGCTCAAGTACAAATTCATCGGCGTCGACAAACCCACATTCAAAAAACGCCGACACGCCGGCAACGCCGCTGAACGCAATTACGCATGGCGAAAAATGGAACTCGATGTCCTCGAAGATTTCTACTACAACCTCGGCGGCAAAGATGTCGTCCCCCATGACCGTGCCATGGCCCGCCTCAGCAAGGAAGCCTATCGCGCCGGCGCTTGTGCCGTTCGCCAGGGCCTTCGCCCCGAAGCATTGGCGTTGCTCAAACAATCCCTCAACCAACACCCGAATTTAAAATCGCTGGCATGGCTAGCCGCTGCCTCGTTCAAATTGCACCCAGGACTTTGGTAACCGGGCGTCTGCCGGCTTTTATGCGGAGCCTTTTGCTTGTTATCGCCTCAACTTGCTCTGCCAGGCAGCAATCTGCCGAATTAAGCTCGGTATACGCCTTCCAGAACCTCATGGCATCAGCCCGCGTTAAATATTCCCTGCTCATACTGATCTGCACAAGATTTTTTATCCGCATCTTGCGAGGTAGCGTTTCATATTTTTTTGTCCGCTCGTTATCAAGCAACGCGAATTCATATGCCCCGCCAGAGTCTCTAACCAGTACGTTCCCAAGCCGCAGATCGCCATGACATATCCCTGCCGCGTGCATTTTGCCCACCATACGCCCAAAGGCCGCTATCATTTCTCGCTGACTTGAAGCCGAGATAGTTTTGCCGCCTGAGCAATTGTGTATCAACTCCCGCACATTTACGCCGCCGGCATATTCCCTCGTCACCGTATAATTTTCAACGCAAACAGGCCCAGCCATTCGCTCTACAACAGCCACAAACTCCGGCCCATTAAGCGAATTTTCCTCAAGGATCATCGCCCCCTCGAACGCCCGCATACTTCTACTTTTCCTAAGCAGAAATTTAAACCTGTCACGAATATCCCGCAAGAGATGTTGTTTAAAATAAAATGATGCTGATCCTGCGAAAAACTTAAAAACCCTCGCCGCTTGGGATGACTCCACCTGCTCCATCGCGTAATGCTTGCTAAGTTCTTCAAATCCGCCGCTGATGTGCTGCCCCAGTTCGGTCGACGCGATTTCTTTATGTATCAGCATTCGGCAGGGGGGCCTCTTTACCCAGATGTAATCCTCCCATCTGCTCATTTTCAGCCTGCATGTCCAACTAACGCTATGCCAAGTTCATTGGCCAGGGCTATGGTTTTGGGTTTATCCAGCAGCAGTGTCTTGCCCGCCTCAACGACTATGCATTTCCCCCCGCCCTTAGCTACCGATCTAATAGTCTCCTCGCCGATACAAGGCACATCGAAACGCATATCCTGGCCGGGCTTAGCTGTTTTTATGAGCGTCCATCCGCCCGCTTTGCACAACTGGCCCGCGCGTTCGATCATCTGGGCGGTACCTTCTATGGCCTCGACCGCGATAATCTCTTTTTCTTTTATAGCTATCGCCTGGCCGATATCTAATTGTCCAAGTTTCTTTACTATATCCCACCCGAATTCGATATCGTCCTTAACCCCAGCCCCCGGAGTGATCCTGGTCATAACACCAGCATCGGCAAAATGTTCCTTACAGTACGTTGTCGAATCCATCAGCACAACACCTCCAGAAGCAAGTTCATCCGCAAGCGCACATAACAGTGTATCATTTCGTCTGTCCATGCCTCGCATCCTGAAATACCAAATCCGTACCGCTCGCCAGTCTGGCAGATACTGCAAAATTCTAAACGGAGTATAAATTTTCCGTTTGGCTATCCACCCAACCATTATCGCGTCGCTGACTCCATGCCTGCGAAGCTTGCGTATCCAACTGCCCGGCCGAGCCAATGCCGCCGTGCAATATTCATCCACCTCACCCGCCAGCGTGGCGTCGTGATTATCCGCAAGACCCACGCAGATAACTTTGATCCCCGCCTTTTTGGCACCGCGCGCCACCAGCAAAGGCAAAAGCCCGTTACCCGCGATAAGGCCCAGCGTTTTACTTTCCATCACTTCCCGCTTGCTGACCGTTTGCCGCTTTTAGTTCCGCGAGTTGCTTTTCAAGCCGCCTTATTGATTGTTTCATGTCCGGCAGGTATTCGATCATACTGTACGCGCGTCGTCCCTTGGCGGCGTCTATTGCCGGGGCACCAACAAGCGTCATCCCGTCCGGCACGCTATTGATTACTCCTGATTTCGCGGCTATCGTAACATTGTTGCCTATTGTGACATGCCCGACTATCCCGGCCTGTCCGCCAATTATGCAGTTATTCCCGATTGTCGTCGACCCCGCAACTCCTATCTGCGCCACAAGCAGGCAATTTGACCCGATCTTCGACCCATGTCCGACTGTCACAGAGTCACCGATCTTCGTACCTGAACCGATCACAGTATCACCAAGCGTCCCGCGTTCTATCCCGCAGCAAACGCCTATTTCGACATCGTCCTCAATCACCACTACACCGACCTGTGGTATTTTATGATGTTTTCCCTCGTGCGTGGCAAAGCCGAACCCGTCTTCGCCCACAACCGAATTTGCATTGACGATCACGCCATTGCCCAGTTTACAGCCGTCATATATTACCGCATTGGCGTAAAGCATACAGTTGTCGCCCATTTCTACATCCTCGCCAACATACGCGCCAGGGTAAATTCTGCATCCGCTTCCCAGCTTCGCATTATCGCATATTGTGGCGAAATCATGCACATCGCAATTAACGCCCAGCTTAGCAGAATCCGCGACCGATGCCTTGGGGCTTATCCCAACCGCCTTGTGCTTCCTGTGCCCGTGCAGCAACACCACAATTTGCATGAACGCGTAATATGGATCTTCTGCGATTATCTGATCGAGGGCGATATCAGCCTGTGTCTTGACTATCACAGCGCTTGCGGCTGTCGTCCCAAGCTGTTTTTCGTATTTCTCATTGGCCAAAAAACTGATCTGTCCCGCCCCTGCGCGAGCCAGCGTTGAAGCTGAATGTATCAGCACATCAGGGTTGCCAATTATCTGCCCGCCAACATGGGCCGCCAGTTCCTTTAATGTCTTTGCCTGCATCTGATCCTCATATGCCACGACTGTCGAGCCCGTGTCCTTGGTTTTAAAACATTGGGTTTAACAAATTTACAAACCACCTATTATATTCAATGTGCTAAAAAGGTCAATTGCCCAGCTTTTCAAGCATTTTTTCGCATACAAGCCCCGCCTGTTCCGGATTTCCCTGCCCGAATCCCACTGCCCCCATCTCGATCGCCGCTACCCCAGGCCCCAAAGGCCTGTATCTTCTCACACTCGTCGGGCCAAAAACTACGACTGTTTGTGCCCCAATCGCCCCTGCAAGATGACTTAACCCGCTGTCATTGCCCACATAACACCTGCAAAGCGAGCACAGCCCAACCAGTTCCGAAAAAGAGGGACACTCTATAACCGGGCCAAACCTGCCCAGCATCTCCGTATTTATGTTCTTCCTGCCGATCTCCGCCGGCCCGATCACGAAAATGACCGTAAAACCCGCCCCGCACGCCGCCTGCGCGCAAGCCGCAAAATTCTCGTTTCCCCAGCATTTCAAAACCGATCCCGCCCCTGGGGCCATCAGCACAAATTTACCTTCATTTATTCCCAGCTTGTCCAGCAGCATTTGCGCCTTCACTACATCGTTATGCCCGGCCGAAATAAGAACCGTATTTAAATCTATCTCTTCCCGCTCCAGATGCGGCAGCTCCCTGCAAACTTCGTCTATATAAAATTGGCTTATATGCCCCGCGTATTCCTCATCCGCCTTAAGCCGAACACTACCCACCTCCGCACTGTGCGTGCAGTTGGCCGCGAATAACAGATTGTGCTCAAAATCCGACCCAGCCTCGCCAAGAAAACTTATTATCCAACTGTAAGGCATAAATGTCGTGAGCAGGGGGTCTTTATCCCCCAACTTAAACTGCTCCCGCACATCAAAAAGCCTGTGCACTTGCGACCCTTCCAGCGAACGTATTTTATCGACGCACGTCCTCCCCAGCAGTGCTGCCAAAAAATCCATATTCCCCATCATCGCCAAAGTCCCCAGATCCAGAGATCGTTTCAAAAAACGCGCCAGGGGTAATGTTAAAATGCAGTCGCCCAGTGCCCCTGGCTGAATTATCAGCCCCTGCCTGCCGATCTTAGCAGCTTCTTGTTCTTTCTCCTCCACCAGCGAAAATATCTCCCTGTCCTTGGCCATTAAACGTCCATCTGATCTATATGTTAATTATTGTAACTCTTAGCCGTGTCGTATTCCTATACTCTATTCCTATCACTAGTTTATGTGAGTTCGCACTTTACCACAGTCCAAAAAGCTTGGCAATGCTTGAAAAATGTAACCTTCGCCAGAATTTCAATAGCTCCAAAAATACTTTATCGGCTTGCTAACTCTGACCCAGAGGTTATAATATCAGTAACTTTTGATCTTAAATGTATCCCGCAGCAGTGGGCAATTAGGAGTTTCAAATGAATATAGAAGCTTTTATCCTTTGCGACGCCGCTACCGAATCCGCCGGTAAATTAAATGTCCTCGGTGCCTTCGATACCCTCTTCGCAAAAGAGCTTCCCGCAGTCCATCCCCTCTGCGCCGTAGCCCTGAGAGTCCGCTTCGACCGCACCGAAGAAGGCGAGCACAAAGTTCGCATCGCATTTGTAGATGAAGACGGCACCGCGATAATCCCCAACCTTGATGGCCAGGTAAATTTCCGAATCGGCCCAGACCAGCCTAGCGCCTGCGTCAACCTGATCCTGAATCTCAATGGACTAAAGCTCCCAAAACTCGGCCCATACTCAATTGACCTCTCAATAGATGGGCAATATGAGAAATCTCTCCCGTTATTTGTTCGCCATGTCCCCGCCTGACCCTTTACTGGTTCTTGGGCCAAAATTTCGCTATTTCTTTATAACAATCTAGTTATAATACCATCGATTTTTAGGTGTAGTGTTATTCGGGCATGCAGGGACTTCTGCATTCAGGGAGGACAGCGTGGCAGTAGAGTTTTCCAACCAGCAAGCCAGAGCAAAAAAACTGGCTCTCCCGACGTCTCCCAATACATTAACCAGCCACATACCACAAGCTATCGGGGACACGGCTGATACGAACGTTGTTGAAAAGCTTCAACACACAAGCCAAGCTTCAAATGCGGCATCACTTACAGATCAACACCAACCGGGATTACTGACGAAATGGGCATGGCTGCCGGTGCCATTTTTCCTTGTGCTGGTGGCAGTTTTGTGGGTGATGCACTTGCCGGGTTCGTATGACTCGCCGTTGCTGGTAATGACTCTCAACGGGATATTCTCTACAATAACGTCGGCCCTGATCGCTTTGCTGGTCGCCCGGAGTTACATGGTTCAGAGCACGCCAAGTCTTTTGCTGCTGGGCTGTGGCGTAATCATATGGGGTTGTGCGGGCTTCGTTAGCAATGCTGTCAGTGACGATTTTAATGTGAATGTCACTATACATAATATATGCGTATGGTTATCTGCCCTTTGTCATCTTTCAGGCGTTCTGGTTTCGCTTAAGCTCAAACAGACCCTAAACAGGGCGAACTTTTGGCTGGCAACGGCTTATGGGATGGCAATTGGCATTGTGGCCCTGGTTGGGGCCGCTGCGGTTTATGGGCACACACCAATATTCTTTGTACAAGGCCAGGGCGGAACTCCGGTGCGGCATTTCGTCTTAATTTCGGCTATCACCATGTTCGGCCTGACAGCACTTATCTTAAGCACTACAAACCGCGAGCAACGGTCATCATTTACGTACTGGTACAGTCTGGCCATGGTCTTAATAGCCGTAGGTTTATTCGGGGTTATGGTCCAGTCCAGTCGCGGGAGTTTACTCGGATGGGCTGGGCGATCATGCCAGTTCTTAAGCGGCACATACATATTTATGGCAGCCATATCATCAAGGCGAGCCTCCGGCTACGGGATAACGTTTGAGCTGTCGTTTAATGAGGCTCGCTATCGGTACTGTGTGGCTATAACGCTTGTGCTTGCAGCCATTGCCCTGCGTTTGTTTCTATTTCCGGTGCTTGGAACTCGCATCATTTTTATGACGTTCTATCCCGCTGTAATGCTGGCGGCCCTTTTTGGCGGCTTTCGGGCGGGTCTACTTGCTACTTTGTTATCCGCTCTAACGGCGAATTATTTCTGGATCGGGCCACTAGGCTTTACTGTGGGTGATCAGGGTGATTGGCTTGCATTGGCAATTTTCGTAGTGAGTTGCGCAATGATTTCCGGCATCACCGAGGCGATGCATCGTACCCGGACGAGGGCGATAAAAGCCGAAACCGAGGTCAGTATGATAAAAGAGCGTCAACTTGCGGCGGAGGACCTCCGTCAAAGTGAAGAGCGTCAGCGGTTAACGCTCGAATCGAGCGCCACAGGTACGTTCGAGATCGATCTCCAGACCGGCAAGGGACAGTGGAACACAATTGAATTCGAACTGCTGGGCATAAAACCCGGCAGTGCAGTGGCATGCCCGGAAACATTCTTTAGCTATGTACATCCGCTTGATATCGGGCCGCTACGAGAACATTGGGAATCAGCATTGCGGAACGGTAGATTAGAAACTGAGTTTCGCATCATACGCGCCGATGGTCAGGAACGGTGGCTGGCTGGCAAAGGTACATTTATATTCAAAACCGTTACCGGCGCAAACGGGTTTGAAAGCGTCCAGCCAGTACGTTTTCTGGGCATAAATTTCGATATTACCGAACGCAAGCAGGTAGAAGAGGCGATGCGGGAAAGTGAGCGGAGATACTCGTCGCTCTTTGCCAATAAAATTAACGGAATGGCACATTGCCGCATTATTATAGACGAGCGCGG
>Ga0208789_1000483_pt1 | contig 37185 bp, 37 predicted proteins | sample Methanotroph_Enr_FD_187368 | JGI IMG/M metagenome (GOLD analysis project Ga0208789, IMG submission 187368) | Enriched soil microbial communities from Old Woman Creek wetland in Ohio, USA - Methanotroph_Enrichment_5 (SPAdes) (version 2) | ecosystem: Environmental > Terrestrial > Soil > Wetlands...
GGGGTTGTGGGTGCCGTCAGATTTTGCGGCGAGATAAGTCGCTGGGTTCAACCGCCGGATGCGGAAAACCGCATGTCCGGTGGTGTGGGAGGGATGACGGGCGCAATCCCGTCATCTCCACCCGATCGGCTGATATTTTTCGTGCCTGTCGTGCTTTTCATGGACAGTGGTTAACATCGGTTCTATTCTCAGTGGTAAATATTCTTCGGCTTATGCAACATCGGTTAATATTTATATCTACGATTCCGTTTTTATTCTCTTAATTTCTAACTCATGTTTTTTGCCAAGGATTTTATTGAAACCGCCGAAGGGCTTATTTTTGCTGTGGTAGAGCAAGGCCTGGAAGATGGTAAGGTGTTATGTTTTTTACGCTATGTGCTTATGTCTTCCGGTTGGAACAAAGTCGCTACCGAACAAGCCAATAATCTTCTGCAACAACAATATCCCGATTATCTGCATTATTCCCCGATCCTGGATGCGCATTTGCACGCGGTTGACGTAGACCGAATCGTCAAACATCACCAGCCCAAGCATAGATTGCAGCAGGTTATGCAGTCGGATCGGCATGATATCGCCAGGGATGGTGTGTATGCCGCAAGCCAGTCGGGAACTGGCGCGGCAATCGCCAGGGATGGTGTGTATGCCGCAAGCCTGCCGGGAGCAGGCGCGGCGGTTGTCGAGCGGGACCTGTTCCGTTTGTGCGAATTATTTGAGCAACACGATCTGGATTTGGCGCAAACCGGAGTTACGGGTTCCATATTGATTGGCGTACAAAATCAGGCTTCGGATATTGATTTGGTCTGCTACGGCAGGGAAGTGTTTCATCAATGCCGGGCGATTACTCGCGAACTGATCGAATTGGGACAGTTGCAGACTTTGAATGGCCGGGATTGGCGGCAATCTTACGACCGTCGTTCCTGCGATTTGAGTTTTGATGACTATGTCTGGCATGAGCAGCGCAAATGTAACAAGGCCGTGATTAATGGGCGGAAATTCGATTTAAGTTTTATCGATGACGGCGCAAGTCCTGAGGCTGTTAATTATCGAAAATGCGGAGCGATTACCTTGCAATGCAAGGTAATCGACGATTTTCACGCCTTCGATTATCCGGCTGAATTTAAGATAGATCATCAACAGATCGGTTCTATCGTTAGCTTTACGGCAACTTATATCGGGCAAGCTATCAGAGGTGAAATGGTGGAAGTGTCGGGTGTACTTGAACAATCCGAACAAGGCGTTAAACGCATCGTGGTCGGTTCCAGCCGCGAAGCGCATGGGGAATATATCAAGGTTATCCAATGCTGAAGTTACCTGATTTCGATGCGGTTATTTTCGATATGGACGGCTTGGTTTTGGATACCGAGAGTACGTATTTCGCCGCTTGGCAACAGGCCGTAAGCGCAATGGGCTATGAGTTCTCCGATGAATTTTGCCTATTGCTGTCAGGACTGCATTACTCTGATATAGAACTGAAGCTGTTTGAATATTGCGGGGCTGAATTTGATCTGCAAACTTTTAACCAATTAAGCGGCGTTTTTTGGCGCGAACATGTTAGTGTTCACGGCATCAAAGTCAAACACGGCTTTAACGAATTGTTGGCATTGTTGGGACGGCAGGAAATTCCTTATTGTCTGGCGACTAACAGCGCTACGGTCAATGCATTGGAATGTCTTGAGCTGGCTGGAATCGAAGCGGTTTTTTCAATCATCGTTACCCGCGATCATGTGCCGTGCGGCAAGCCTGAACCGGATATTTTTCTAAAAGCCGCCGAGTTGATGCAAGTGGACATCAGTCGATGCCTGGTAATCGAGGATTCCCATGCCGGGATCGTGGCCGCGTCCAGGGCGGGGGCTGTTTCGGTATTTATACCGTCGATAGCGCAGGTCGATCCGTTAACCATTGGACTGTGCGATTTGACGGTCGGCGATTTGGCTCAATTGACGGACGCGATCCGCGCTTAGTTCGCAGCCGATAGGCCGATCATGTATACTTTCAGTAATTTTTCGTTACCGCACAGCATAACCTTTGATAGTTCAACATTCTAAAGTTTCAGTCATTGCTCCCGCCAGATTGCACATGGGCTTTATTGATTTAAGCGGATCACTGGGCCGAAATTTCGGCAGCATCGGCGTAGCACTTAATGAAATCAGCACCAACTTGTCGATAGCCGCTGCCGACCAACTCACCATTACCGGACCCGCCGCTCAGCGGGCAAAAAAGTGTGTGTCCCTATTGTGCGAGGCGCTGCACGTATCCGACAAGCTCAATATCACCATCGAAACCGCGATTCCGGAACATGTAGGCTTGGGCTCAGGCACGCAAATGTCCTTGGCAATTGGCGCGGCGCTTAATCAGTTTTATGGCTTGGGTTTGACTGTGCGGGAAATCGCCGCCGTGACCGACCGGGGTTTGCGTTCCGGTATCGGCATCGGCGTTTTTGAACAGGGCGGTTTGGTTGTCGATGGCGGCCGCGGTGAAAAAACGATTACGCCACCGGTACTGGCCCATATGAATATACCGGATGAATGGCGGTTTATTCTGGTGTTCGATCAGCGAGGCCAAGGCTTGCACGGTCAGCAGGAAATACAGGCGTTTCAGGAATTGCCGCCTTTTCCCCAGCAGGAAGCCGCGCGCTTATGCTATTTATTGCTGATGCAGGGTTTGCCTGCGGTAGCCGAAAACGACATCGATAAGTTCGGCGATGTGATTACTCAGTTGCAACGTTCGGTTGGTGAACATTTTTCTTCGGCTCAAGGCGGCGTTTTTACCAGTCCCGAAGTTGCGGCGGCGATGCAGTGGCTGGAACGGCAGGGTGCGGTGGCTATCGGCCAAACCTCATGGGGACCAACCGGATTTTGCGCGATTGAAGGCGTCCGCTTGGCTGAATCGATTGCCGGGCAGGCCAGGCAGACGTTTGCTCATTTCGATAAGTTGAGTTTTGTTGTTGTCAGCGCTCGGAACAGTGGCGGCGATGTTTTTGTTGGTTAGGAATGAGTATGAAACAATTTGAACAATTCGCGGCATAAGTTTTCAGCTGGAGTGCAAGCTTTGCTTGCGCTTGCAGGCGAAGCCTGCACTCCGGCTATGAGCAACTTGCTCAATTATTTTATGCGCGTTCCTTAGCATCTTATGTAGCATGGAAACGGTATTGATCGTCGCCGGCTCGGGACGCATGTTGGCGCAAGCTGCAAAAAACGCAGGTTTGAAGCCCTTGGTCATTGACCTGTTTGCCGATCTGGACACTCAAAACTATGCGGAAGATTTTCACCGGATAAGCTCATTAGCCGAACAAGATTTAGCGCCTGCTGTAGATGATTTCGTCAAACGTTACGCAGTTAGTCATGTCATTTACGGCAGCGGCTTTGAATGTCATCCGGAAAGCCTGCGTTATCTGAATAGTCGGTTGATTATGCTGGGCAACGATCCTGATGTTTTTACAAGACAATTGGATAAGCCGGCATTTTTTTCGACTCTCGATCAATTAAATATTCCGCATCCCGAAGTTGTTTTTAGCGCGCCTGATTGTGCAAGTGGCTGGCTGGTTAAACCCATGCAAGGGCAGGGCGGTTTTGGCATAAAACATTACCATGCCGATGACGATGCAGCCGCATCGGTTTATTGGCAAAAGTTTCAAGCCGGTACTTCATGTTCGGTATTGTTTCTGGCTGACGGGCGCCAGGTGCAAGTCGTCGGTTTTAATACGCAATGGCCGGTTCGTTTAAGCGAGACTCAGGCGTTTGCTTTTTCAGGGGTGATCAATAGCGCCGATCTGCCGAATGCGCATAAGGCAGCGATAACGGATTGGCTAAAACGGATGGTTCCGGTATTCGGGCTAAAAGGCTTAAATTCGCTGGATTTTATTCATGCGGATGATTGCAGCTATGTTTTGGAAATCAATCCCCGGCCTTCCGCCAGTATGCAGTTATACGATCGGGATTTGCTGATTCGGCATATTCAAGCCTGTGTTGGGACGGCTTCAGTCGCCCAGTCAGCGAAAACTGAGCTGCCCCGGATAGGTTATCAAATCGTTTATGCCGGGCATGATTTAATCATCCCCGACTATTTCGAGTGGCCGCCTTGGTGTATGGATTTGCCAAATCCCGGCGATATGTGTCGCGCAGGGCAGCCGATTTGCAGTATTATTGCCCGCCAAAAAAACTTACAGTCTGTAGTGGAACAGCTGCTGACTAAACAACAACTTATCATTAATAAACTAGAAGGTTTTGATCGACATGGAATATACAGCCAGCGTTAACAAATTAACCCAGCCCTTGGTACAGCATTTACTCGATAATGCCGATAAATTACGTTTAGGCGTGGAAACGTTAGCCAACGGCTGCACCGTTATCGACGCAGGCATTAAAGTACCGGGCGGAATCGAAGCAGGCCGCATTATTGCTGAAATCTGTCTCGGCGGCATGGGTACTGTAACGATCAGCCATAGCTCTTATACCGATAACTGGCCGTTGTCAGTGAATGTCCATACCGGCAATCCGGTTCTGGGTTGCCTGGGTAGCCAATATGCGGGCTGGAGCTTGTCTCACGAGAAATATTACGCCTTAGGTTCAGGCCCGGCGCGGGCTATGGCAACCAAACTAAAAGACGGCAATCAGGAACCGGTTGAAGAGTTGTATAAAGAATTGGGTTATCAGGATAGCAATGATTCCACTGTTTTAGTGATTGAAAACGATGCCGTGCCGCCGGTTGAAATCGTTGAAAAAGTCGCCGCGGCCTGTAAAGTCGATCCATCCAAACTGACCATTATCGTTACCCCGACCAGCAGTTTGGCCGGTGGCGTACAGGTTGTTGCGCGAGTGCTTGAAGTCGCTATGCATAAGGCTCATGCCTTGCATTTCCCATTGGAAAACATTATCGACGGTAGCGGCAGTGCGCCGATTTGTCCTCCGCACCCGAATTTCGTCAAAGCCATGGGGCGTACTAACGATGCGATCCTGTTTGCCGGGCAAGTGCATATCTTTGTCAAAGGCAGCGATGAAGACGCTGAAAAACTGGCTAAAGAATTGCCCAGTTCAACCTCTAAAGATTACGGCAAACCGTTTGCGGACATCTTTAAACAATATGAATACGACTTCTTTAAAATCGATGCAATGTTGTTCAGTCCGGCCAGTGTTATTGTGACTGCGGTGGAGTCCGGTAAAAGTTTCCGCGCCGGCAAGCTGGATAATGCGTTGCTGGATCAGTCGTTTGGAGCATAGAGCGTAGCGTGGGTCGTATAGCGATTTTTACCGATGATCCCGGCTGGCATGGCAAGCAATTAAGCTTGGCCTTTGCCGGTCGCGGCTATAGCTGTGATTACGTTTCGCTGACCGAATGCCGGTTTGCAATCGAATCCGGCCGGCAGCCGATTTTTATTCCGGGTTTTGAACGTGAGCTGCCCGATGCGGCTTTTGTGCGCGGCGTTCCCGGCGGTTCGCTTGAGGAGGTCGTGTTGTACTTGGATTTTCTGCATGCGTTAAAAGCAATGGGGATTCCCGTTTACAATGACGGTCATGCGGTAGAGCGCAGTGTTGACAAGGCCATGACCAGTTTCTTGTTGCACAATGCGGGCCTGCCGACGCCGATGACTTGGGTGTTGCGCGACCGTGAGGAAGCGTTGAGGATTGCGGAAACCGAGTTAAAGCAGGGTAATTTTCTGATCAGCAAGCCTTTGTTCGGCTCACAGGGTGAAGGCATACGCCGGATTGAAAAATCGACCGACTTGTTTTGGCTGACAGCCAGTCACGGCGTTTATTATCTGCAACGCTTTGTTCATTGCGAAGGCGCCGGTTTTTCCGATCATCGCGTTTTTGTGATTAACGGACGGGCGGTTGCCGCAATGCGCAGGCGCGGAAAGTTCTGGCTCAATAACGTTGCCCGTGGCGCGGCTTGCGAGCTGATCGATTTGGAGCCCGAAATGGTGAATTTGGCGGTTAAAGCGACGACTGCATTAACGATGGATTATGCCGGCGTCGACATTATCCGGGATAAGGAAGGGCGTTGCACGATCATTGAAGTTAACAGCATACCGGCATGGAAAGGGCTGGAAAGCGTTTGCGACGTTAATATTGCCGAGTTGATGGCGGATGATTTAATCACACGCAAGATTCACAAAAACAAATCCGAGTTGCTTGTAGCCGTATCATGATTTCGCCGGAACAGCTCAGTGAACTTTATCGGCAAGCCTGCGAGGTTGATGTGCAGGCCTTTAAGCCCGGCAATGTCAGCGTTTATGCGGAAGGCCATGATATGACCGTGGCCGATTTCAGGACAAGCGCCAAGGTCAGTGCGGAGCCTCTTTGCAATCCCGGCTATTCATTGGGCGAGAAAATCTATTATGCGGTCAAGGCCACGCGTGAGGCGGTAGGCTGCAATACCAATTTAGGCATTATTTTGCTGTGCGCGCCACTGATCCAGGCGATTGCTTACAAACATTCGGATTTAACCTTAAGACAGGCCGTAAGTAAGGTTATTAACGATACAACGATAGAAGATGCCGACTGGGTTTTCAAAGCCATCACTTTGGCGTCTCCGGGTGGGTTGGGCAGCTCTGGCGATCAGGATGTGAATGAAAAAGCAACAGTGACATTGCTTGAGGCAATGAAAATAGCCGCCGGCAAAGATCGTATCGCGCTTCAATACGCAACTGATTATCAAGATATTTTTAATTTCGCAGTTTTAAGGTATACTATTCTCTTAAGTCGATGGGGTGACCGGAATTGGGCGGCAGCGGCAGTTTATGCTGACATGTTGAGTCAATTTACGGATAGCCATGTCGAAAGGAAATACGGAGATCAGTACTCTGAGATGCTAGCTGGCAGAATGGCTCAGCTCAGTGAGGAGCTATCAAAAACTGATAATCCTGAGCAAATAAAGCCCTTGCTTTTTTCTCTGGATCAGGAGCTTAAGCTTTACGGTATAAATCCGGGTACTACTGCCGACATGATTGTGGCGACAGTATTAACGGCATTTTTAGAGGATCTTAATCAGTAACAATACTGTTACTAATAGGGCTTCAAAAGGAATTTGTTAAAAACAAATAAGGGGACATTAATAATGTCGATAGTAGATTCAATTTTTTCATTTTTTTCTTCACAGGGGATATCTAGCATGGCTAAAATCAATAAATTATGCGTTGGCGAATCTTTAGTTGGTGAAGGCAACGAAGTTGCTCACATCGATTTGATGGTTGGACCACGTGGTTCAGCTGCTGAAACTGCATTCGCAAACTGCCTGACAAACAACAAAGACGGCTTTTCAAGCTTGTTGGCTGTTGTTGCACCTAACTTGATGGTTAAACCATCTACTGTTATGTTCAACAAAGTAACCATCAAAGGCGCAAAACAAGCTGTTCAAATGTTTGGCCCAGCACAACGCGGTGTTGCTATGGCTGTTGCTGATTGTGTAGAAGACGGCACAATCCCAGCTGCTGAAGCTGATGATTTATTCGTATCAGTCGGTGTATTCATTCACTGGGCTGCTGAAGACGATGCTAAAATCCAACAATACAACTACGAAGCTACTAAAGAAGCTCTGAAACGTGCTGTTGCTGGTACTCCTACTGCTGCTGAAGTTGTTGCAGCTAAAGGTACTGCTGTACATCCATTCGCTGCTAACTAAGATCTACTTAGTTATCAAGAATGCTAAAAATACCCCGGCTTAACGGGGTATTTTTTTGCCTGTTGTTTCTATATCTTTTGTTTTAATGGCGCCGGAATGCAACGCACTGGCAACAAGCGCTTGATGAATTCCCGCCTCGCTCAAAGCCGTTAAATCCTGTTTATTTCTTATTCCGCCTGCGGCAATAAAGTTTTTGTTCGGATATTGCCTGCAAAATTCAGTTAACTTGTCCAGGTCTGGGCCTTGGTTGCTGCCTACGCGTCCCAAAGTCATGATAATGATATTTTCCGGCCAAAAAGTTGAATCGGAAAAAAGGCTTTCCGCACCCAAACCGTCCGAGTTTGAATAATCCAACGACAGAATAAAGTTGTTTTTATAGGCTTTTATTTCCGAAATAGTTTCATTCCGATAGGATTCACTGCCCAAAACAGGAAGAGCTTTTCTTGGAAGTTGCATGTCCTCATCATATTTTTGATAACCCTTGTCTATCCAGAAGGTTATTTTCGGAAAACAAGTTAGCACCTCGGCTATTAAATGATCATGGTCACCTTGATCGGTAATCGCATTCAGGTCTGCAATATAAAAGGTGTCGAACTCATGAATACTCAGGAATGCTTCAATAACCTGAAAAATATCGGACGATTTGCACAAGTCCGTATTAATGGGTTGATAGTGCTCGCGATTGCCTTGCTTGGCGTGAACGACGGCGCCGTCTTTTAAATCTATTACCGGGATTATTTTCATAAAAACATAGGGTTTAAAGCCAAAGCGGGCTTTGGACTGGTGATACAATATTACATTCTTATAGTTATTTATTGAATATTGTGAAAATTCTGGTGTTCGAGTATATCACTGGCGGCGGCTTTAATAAGCAGGCGTTGCCGGACTCCTTGGCTGGTGAGGGAGATTTGATGCTGAATGCGTTACTCAATAATTTGGCCGGATTAAATAATCTCGAAATAACCGTAATGCGCGACCGGCGGCTGGACAGTTTAACCAAAGTAAATACCGTTATCATCGGGCCGGAGCATGACGTTACAAAAGAATTTGCTCGGCTGGTTAAGCAATCCGATCTGGTATGGCCGATAGCGCCGGAGTTTGACGGTATTTTACAAACCCTGTGTCAAACAGTTGAAACATTAGGCAAAATATTGCTGACATCGCCGGCAGCGGCCGTTGCCATTGCCGGTAATAAATTCAAGACTTACGAACGGCTTAATCGCCATCATATAGACGCTGTTCCTACCTTGATGTTCGATAATGCTTATTCTCCCGGTGAATGGATAGTTAAACCGATTGACGGCGTGGGCTGTGCGGACAGTTATGTCATTACCAGTCAGCAAGACTTTGATCGTATCGGGCCGCTCAAAGGTGGATATGTTATTCAGCCGCATCTTCAAGGGGCAAAAACCAGCTTATCGTGTTTATTCAAACAAGGCAGCGGCTGGCTGGTGTGTACCAATTTGCAGCGTTTCGAATTCATCAACCGGCAATATCATCTGGCGGAAATTGTGGTTAATTATCAACCCGATCATGGCTTATATCAGTCCGTGATCGATAAAATAGCTCTCGCTTTGCCCGAGTTGTGGGGTTATGTCGGTATTGATTTGATAGAAAACGATCGATTATGGGTGCTTGAAATAAATCCCCGCCTGACCACTTCATTCGTGGGTATACATGAAGCTTCAGGCATTAATATTGCCGAAGCTGTTTTGCAGTTATTGCATGGCGAGCCGATGCTTAACCGAACTCGCAACAACGCCATTACCGTTCAAACAAAACAGGAACTCCATGCAAGCTAATATTGTCGGCTGGGATATAGGCGGCGCTCATGTCAAAGCGGCGGTAATCAGCGCCGGTAAAATTATCGCCGTTTATCAGCAACCGTGCCCGTTATGGAAAGGATTGGATCAACTGCAACACGCAGTAAACACCATCATGCAGGAACTGGCCGGTTCGAGCCTTTGTCACGCGATCACTATGACCGGAGAGTTGGTTGACTTATTCGATAACCGGGACGATGGCGTTAAGCAGATCATTCAAACCATGACTGATCTGTTGCCGGGAAGTGAAATTTTGGTTTTTGCCGGGCAGCAAGGTTTTTTAAAGCCCTCGCGGATTGAAGCCGGGCATTACCTATCCATCGCCTCAGCCAACTGGCTGGCCAGCGCCTCATTTGCAGCGCAAAAAACCGGCAACGGACTTTTTGTCGATTGCGGCAGTACCACGACAGATATACTCCTGCTCAAAGATGGGCAGGTGTTGGCGGAAGGTTACACCGATTATCAGCGTTTAATATCACAAGAATTAATTTATACCGGTATCGTCAGAACCGCTGTGATGGCCGTTACGCAAACAGCGCAGGATCAAGGTAAACAAATCGGCCTGATGGCCGAATATTTTGCCACCATGGCCGATGTTTATCGCGTCACTGGCGAACTCAATGAGGCTCACGATCAAACCGACACAGCGGACGGCGCGGAAAAAACCATCCTGGCCAGTGCCAGGCGGTTATCGCGGATGATCGGTTGCGATTTTTACCCTAATGAACTGCCGCGCTGGCGGCAATTTGCCGAAAACATCCGTGTCCGGCAAATACAACAAATACAGCGCGGTTGCGAAGCCCGGCTATCCAAACATCGGCTTTTGCAAGACAGCCCGTTGATTGGTGCCGGAGTAGGGCGATTCTTGGTTAAACGGATTGCATTGAATTTAGGGCGTCCCTATCTGGATTTTTCCGATTTGTTTCCGGTAGCCGTAATTCAATCGGATATGACGGTAGCAGACTGCGCGCCTGCTGCGGCTATCGCTTATTTGGCCGAAAAAGAAAGTCAAAAAACCGGTTAAAAATTATCTATATCGATTCGACACCTAATCGGTTGTGCTAAAATATTATTTTTTGTCAACATTAATAAATGTTTACAGGCTCTATGGAAAAAATTGATGTATTTGAACTGATCGAGCGAATGTCGGCTCTGATCCGGTCTGAAGAACGTAAAAAATGTACGGAATTAGGCTTGCAGCCGGTTCATTTGCAGGTAATGGATTATTTGTCCCGCTGCAACCGCTATAGCGACACCCCGGCAGCGCTTACCAATTATCTGGGCATGACTCGCGGCACCGTCTCTCAAACCTTACTGCTGCTGGAAAAAAAAGGTTACATCAAAAAAACACCCGATGTAAATGACCGTCGCATGGTACATCTTGGCCTGTTGGCTGAAGGCGATGCTATTTTGAATAAAGCCCGTCCGGCAGATCTATACAGTCAAGCTTCGGCAATATTTAACGAAAATGAAAGCCAGGAAAACGTTTTCGTTAATGCATTAACCGCGCTGCAAAAAGCCAATAAATCCCAATCGTTCGGGCTTTGTAAAACATGCAGGTACTTCACCACGACTTCAGACGGTTTTATTTGCGGCTTAACCAAAGAACGGCTGAGTCAAACCGATAGTGAAAAAATATGCCAGGAGCATACTGTTTGTTGATGACTGTAGGTTGCATAAACGAAGAAACTCTTATAGAACAACAAGTAAAAACCATTAATGAACAATTGAGAAATTACTATCTGTGCAATAGATTGAGTTTTTTTTCAAGGAACTGCTAGGCTTATGTGATTGTGTTAATTATTCAGAGAAGAACTTGGAAGAAGATTTAACTACCGATTTAGTCGTGCTGCAAAGCCATTTAGAAACGATGCTTGGCCGTGTTCAGCAAAACAGCGCTACTTTGCGCAAGTTTCAGGCATTCGAAATAAGATTGCTCAAGTTCAATGCCTTATCGGACATTATTGATCACCTGCTTGAAGAGGCTAAGAATTATTTCGATCTTGACGTGATCAGCTTATGCCTGATCGACGAAACCGGTGAAATCGCAAAAACGCTTAACGATAGCGGTTACTCATGCAGTTCAAAAAACGGGTTAATGTTGCTGAGCAGTAAGGATTCTTTAAACTCAATCGTCGCACAGCCGTATATTGGCGTTTATGAAAACGGCCAATGCGCCGGCTTTTTTCCGCATATTGAAAGACAACCGGCCAGCGTTGCCATTACGCCTTTGACCCGTCGGGATAAATCTTTTGGAACCTTAAATCTGGGTAGCTATCAGTCCGACAGATTCGTCGATAATATGGCTACCGATTTCATTGAGCACCTCAGTTCCATAGTCAGTGTTTGCCTGGAAAACAATCTTCATGTCGAAGAGATAAGACGCGTCAGTTATCTCGACGCATTAACAGGTGTTAATAACAGACGCTTTTTTGAACAGCGCATCGGTGAAGAATTAAAGCGCAGTCAACGCAATGCAGGGCCTTTATCCTGCCAGTTTTTCGATATAGATTTCTTCAAGGCAGTCAATGATAAGCATGGTCATCAAGGCGGTGATCTGGTGTTATCCCTGGTAGCCGCTACCATAAAACATCAATTAAGGGACAATGACGTATTTGTCCGTTACGGCGGGGAAGAGTTTGTCGCTTTATTGTCCAATACCGATGAAGTTAAAGCGCTGGAAACAGCCGAACGAGTGCGCAAAGCTATACAGACACTGGTGGTTGCGGTCAATGACATTTCCGTCTCGGTTACCGTTTCTATCGGTGTGTCAATTTATATACCTGATAGCGCATCTATTTCAGTAGACGGCGAGATTGCCAACCGACTGATTAAAGCGGCTGATTCCGCGTTGTATAGAGCCAAGCATAATGGCCGGAATCGTGTGGAAAATGGCGGGATTGTTTTGGATAGGCCAGTGTTGTAAATACGGCAATTAACGGCATGGCGAGTTTGTCGTTAATGGTAAAATGAAACGTTTAATGATGATAGGCTATCAGCAGGAGAAACGCATGTTATTACCATCATTTTATCTGGAAAATTTTAGGCTTTTTGACAGGCTGGAAGTTAAGCGGCTGAGCAGAATTAACCTGATAGTAGGCCGTAATAATGCTGGTAAAAGCGCTTTTTTGGAAGCGGTTTATATTTATGTTGCTGGAGCAGACCCAGATGTTTTTTCTGAGTTAATTCAATCAAGACAAGAGCATTGGAAGCCTAGGGGGCAAGATAATACAAAAGGATTTTCTTTTAGTCCCTTTCGGCACTTTTTTAAAGACCATACGATTCCTTTGCCTAATGAATCTGGGTTTAAATTGGCTATAAGTAAAAATATCACCCCATTACATGTAAAAACAGCTACTTATGTTTCTGAAGAAACCGATAATGGTTTTTCTAGAAGAAAATTAAGCAATTCCGACGAAATAAATCTTAATTCTGATATTGAAGTTTATGTCGTTGCCGAACAAGAAAACAATACGCAATTGTTATTTTCCGAAGAACGCGGCTTCGATCCTCATAGACGATTATTTCTAAGCAAAAAACACTTTAACTTATTTAGTGCTATTCAACTGGTACCCACTCAAGGTATTTCAGACCGTAAAGTTGCCCAGTTATGGGATGCAATTAATTTAACCGATTTAGAAAAAGTGGTAATTGACGGTTTAAAGCTCATTGAAGCCCGTTTACTTGGCTTGGCATTTGTTGAAGATCCACGCAATGAAAGGCTTCCGCTAGTCAAGCTGCAAGATCAGGAAGAGAGGGTTCCTTTAAAAAGCCTTGGCGACGGTGTAACTCGCGTTTTCCATATTATGCTCGCCTTAGTGAATGCTAAAGATGGGGTTTTACTGATTGATGAGTTTGAAAACGGCCTACATTGGACCGTTCAGGAGTCAGTATGGCGAGTGCTTTTCCAAATGGCGGAAAGGCTTAATGTGCAGGTGTTTTGCACAACCCACAGCCGCGATTGTATTAATGCGTTTGACACGGTGTGGCAGGAATTTGAAAATGAAGGAGCTTTTTTTCGGCTCTACAGCCACAACAATGAAATTCGGGTACGAGAATATGACTTGGAAACCTTGTCTGACTCTTTAGAGACCGATGTGGAAGTAAGGTAGCTGTATCATGTCTGAAAAGTTTAAATCGGATGCCCCTAAAATTTTGCTTGCCGAAGGCGATAATGATTGCCATGTAATAGCTGCTCTTTGTAAACATTACGCGTTGCCTGAAAGTTTTGGTCTTGATTCCTGCGGCTCAGATGATAAGGTTTTTAGGAAGTTGGGGGCCTTGCTGAATACCGAAAATAAAGAAGCAATTGGCGTGGTGCTGGATGCCGATAATCCTGACTTTGCCGCCAAATGGCATAAGTTTCAAGCAACACTGAATAAAGCGGGTATTCATTGTGACGATAAGCCAAGCCTAACTGGAACCATTATTCCAGCGACAGACGCCTACCCCAGAATTGGCCTTTGGTTGATGCCGAATAATATTATGGATGGCATGTTGGAAGATTTTTGCATGATGATGGCAGAATCCGGCTCAATCGATTTTGCAAAAGATTGCGTATCAACAGCACAGGAAAAAGGCCACGCTTCGTTTATTGCCAATCATCACAGCAAAGCAATTGTGCATACCTATTTGGCTTGGCAAGATGAACCGGGGCGACCATTAGGACAGGCTATAACGGCCAAGGTTCTTGATCCTAAACATCCGTTAGCGCAAACTTTTGCGGACTGGCTGAGAAGATTATTTGTCGATATTTAAATGTTGGGGGCACAAGCTCCCCCAACACATAGTTCATATTACCCTTTCAACGCCTTCAACACCGCCTGCATCGTCGCATTGGCATCGCCGAACAACATCCGGGTGTTTTCCAGTACGAATAACGGATTACCTACACCGGCATAACCTGACGCCATGCTGCGTTTAAGCACCACGGTGGTTTCGCCTTTCCAGCATTCCAATACCGGCATACCGGCAATCGGGCTGTTAGGGTCATCCAACGCTGACGGATTGACAATGTCGTTAGCGCCGATCACGATCGACACGTCTACATGACCCCAATCCTCATTGATTTCATCCATTTCATAAACGATGTCGTAAGGCACTTTGGCTTCGGCCAACAGCACGTTCATATGACCGGGCATTCTTCCCGCAACCGGGTGGATGCCAAAACCGACTTTTTTGCCTTTATCGCGCAACAGCTTGGTGATTTCGTTAACCGTGTGCTGGGCTTGCGCAACCGCCATACCGTAGCCCGGAATGATCATGATGTTTTTCGCGTCCAGCAATAATTGCGCGGTTTCATCGGCGCTGATCGGTGTGACTTCGCCTTCAACGACTGCGGCTTCGCCACCTGAACCGGTACCGAAACCGCCGGCAATAACGCTGATAAAATTGCGATTCATCGCGCGGCACATGATGTAACTCAAGATCGCGCCGCTGCTGCCGACCAGTGCGCCGGTTACAATCAACAAATCGTTACTTAACATGAAGCCGGTTGCCGCGGCCGCCCATCCCGAATAGCTGTTGAGCATGGACACCACTACCGGCATATCGGCGCCGCCGATAGCCATGACCATATGTATGCCGAACAACAGCGCAATCGCCGTCATAATCCAGAGAGGCACAGAACCGCCGCCGGTTTCGGTTTGTTGTAAAAACATCCCGCCCAAAACGATGGCTGCAATCAATAAACCCAGATTGAGCCAATGACGAGCGGGCAATAACATCGGTTTGCCGCTGATACGTTCGCTAAGTTTGCAAAAAGCAATCACCGAACCTGAAAAAGTCACGGCTCCGATAAGAATGCCAATGTAAATTTCAACTTCATGGATGGTTTTTTCTACGCCGATCAGGTTTGCAGAGCTATCCATAAAATTGGCATAACCCACCAACACTGCGGCCATACCGACCAAGCTGTGCATGATGGCGACCAGTTCCGGCATTTGCGTCATTTCAACTTTTAATGCGGCCCTGGCGCCGATAGCACCGCCGATTAACAAAGCAACAATCAAAATCGCGTATGAGCTAACCGATGCGCTTAACGCCGTAGCGATAATCGCAATCGCCATGCCTAACATGCCGTAATAATTGCCTCGACGCGCGGTTTCCTGATTACTTAAACCGCTTAGGCTTAAAATAAACAAAATGGTGGCGACGATGTAAGACATCGTGACTAAACTTTGGGACATCATATTCTCCGGTTATTTTCTGAACATTTCTAACATACGCCGAGTGACTAAAAAGCCGCCGGCAATATTGATAGATGCAATGAGTATCGCTAACCCGGCAAAGATCTGGATATTACGATCCAGCGCAGAAACCTGCACCAGAGCGCCGATCACGATAATGCCGCTGATCGCGTTAGTTACGCTCATTAAAGGAGTATGTAGAGAGGGCGTCACATTCCAGATCACTTGATAACCGATGAAACAGGCCAGCACAAATACGGTGAAGTGCGACATGAACGAAGCCGGCGCGACTGAGCCGATGCCGAACAAGGCCAAACCGGCGATAATTAACGGAAGAAATTGCTTAACCGAGTCAGGGATGACGGATTTTTTTTGTTCTTGTGCCGATGCATAAGCGGGTGCTTCGGTTTGCGGGGCAGGGGCTGCGGAGAGTTTGGGCGGTGGCGGCGGCCAAGTGATTTTGCCTTCTTTAATAACCGTGGTGCCGCGTATCACCTCGTCGTCCATATTGACGTTGATGGTGCCGTTTTTCTCAGGGCAAAGTTCTGTCAATAAATGCCTGAGGTTGGTCGCATAAAGCTGGCTCGATTGGTTCGCCAGACGGCTGGGTAAATTGCTGTAACCGATAATCGTCACATCGTGTTTTACCACCACCTGGTCTTTCTCGGTCAGTGCGCAGTTGCCGCCTTGCTCGGCCGCCAGATCGACAATGATGCTGCCCGGTTTCATCGATTTGACCATGCCTTCGGTGATCAGCTTGGGTGCAGGTTTGCCCGGAATCAGCGCGGTGGTGATGATAATGTCCACTTCCATCGCCTGTCTGGCAAACAAGGCCATTTCAGCTTCGATAAATTCCTTGGACATGGTTTTGGCGTAACCGCCGGTACCGGAACCTTCTTCTTCAAAGTCCAGCATTAAAAACTCGGCATCCATGCTTTCAATTTGTTCTTTAACCTCAGGCCGGGTATCGAAAGCCCTAACAATAGCGCCCATGCCTTTTGCGGTACCGATAGCGGCAAGACCGGCAACACCGGCGCCGATGACTAACACTTTAGCGGGTGGGATTTTTCCTGCGGCGGTAATCTGTCCGGTAAAAAAACGGCCGAAATGCTGGGCCGCTTCGATGACAGCCCGATAACCGGCAATATTCGCCATAGAGCTCAGCGCATCGAGCTTTTGCGCCCTGGACATGCGCGGCACGCTGTCCATAGCCAGTACGGTAGCATTTTTGGCCGCCAGTTTTTGCATTAATTCTTCATTTTGCGCGGGCCAGATAAAGCTGATTAAGCGGCCGCCTTCGGGTAAAAGATCGATTTCGTCCAGCGCCAGCTCGGGATGCTGCGCCGGAGCACGCACTTTCATGACAATATCGGCTGATTTCCATAAGGTCTTGGCATTGTCAACGACTTCAACCCCCACTTCTTTGTAGGCTTCATCGGAAATATTAGCGTTAAGTCCCGCGCCGCTTTCGACCAGGACGGAAAAGCCCAGTTTTATAATTTGTTCAGCGGCCTCGGGCGTAGTGGCCACACGTTTTTCACCTGGGTGGATCTCTTTCGGTATACCAATCTTCATACAATCTCCAATGGAGTAGTTTAAGAGCATAGTGAGCAAAGGTTTTAACCTCCTCCAGCCAAAACCTCAGCATGGAGGATAGGAGATTAGGCCGTGTTTTTCAATAAAAACATAAGACAGGTGGGTGAATATGGGATTGGTTAAGGATATGTGCATATGATTACCGAACGAATACGGCGCAAAATTCAGTTCGCAGCAGTATTTACGGACGCTTGAGGCTATAGACTTACAGAAAGTTCAGCTTTGGCTTACATACAGCGATAAATTTTTGAGTCACAATGGCGCAATTGCTTAAGTCACTAAATTATGTAGATTTTTTTTGTTTGAGTTCTGCAATCTTCTCTTTAAACCTCATTTTTTGTACCAACTAATCTGTGTTGTTATTTTGTGTTTTCGATAATGTGCTTTATCGCTTAGCTAAAACAAAATCCCGATGATGCTAAAAAACAATTGCACAAATAGCAACGCGTGGATCAATCTGGCTGTACAAGCAGCGGACATAGGTATCTGGTCATGGGATATAACGCGCGATCGGATCGAAATCACGGAATTCGGCCAGATTTTATATGGGCGTACTTTCGATGACTTGACGAATTATCGTGCTTGGCTAATGACCTTATGCACTGACGACCAAGAGCCTACTCATCAGGCCATTCAACGGGCGCTGACCGAAAAAACCGATTATCGAAATGAACACCGGGTTGTCCATCCGGACGGTAGCCTAGGTTGGATTGCCATCCAAGGCCGGGGAGATTTCGATAGCGCTGGAAAGCCTTTGCGGCTGGCGGGCGTATTGTTCGACATCACCCTACGTAAACAGACGGAACAAATGTTGGAAAACCAACAGCGGATGCTAGCTCATATGGCGCGAGTGGCTACGTTGGGTGAGCTTTCCGCCGCGCTGGCCCACGAATTAAATCAACCGTTGACCGCTATTCTCTGCAATGCGCAAGCCGGTCAGCGCTTTCTGGCAAAAACACCGCCGGACACGGAAGAACTGCATGCTATTTTGGCCGACATTGTGGAGGCCGATCAGCGGGCTGGCGCCATGGTATCGCGGTTAAAAGGACTATTCAAAAAAGAGGCGCTAGAACAACAAGTGTTGAATATCAACACATTGATTGAAGAGGCCAGTCAACTGCTACACAGCGACCTTATTGCCAAACAAGTATCTTTGCTTCTACATCCGGCTGCCGATTTACCCCAAATAATGGGCGATCCGGTGCAAGTACGGCAAGTGTTGATCAACCTGATTATGAACGGTGCGGAAGCCATGTCAGCTTTGGCGGCCGATGATTCGCGCCAGTTGCGGATTTGCACAAGTCTGCACGACGCAGGCAACCTGGAGGTAGCCGTGACTGACACCGGTCCCGGCATCGTCCCACAGATGTTGGAACGGATTTTCGAGCCATTTGTTACCGGCAAAGCGGATGGCTTAGGGATGGGCTTGGCTATCAGCCGAACCATTGTTACAGCCCATGGCGGGCGATTATGGGCGGACAACGCGCCCGATGGCGGCGCTACTTTGCGCTTTACACTACCTATTATTCAGGAGTTCAATTTATGACATTGATTCCCATGGTTTTCATCGTTGACGACGATCTGTCGGTGCAAAAAAGCCTGGGTAGACTGGTTCGATCAGCAGGCTTTAGAGCCGTCGCTTTCGGTTCAGCCAACGAGTTTCTCAGTTTTTCCTGGGACGATGCGCCAAGCTGTTTGGTGCTTGATATACAGATGCCCGATCTTTGCGGTTTTGGCCTACAACAAACGCTGAGCGCATCCGGTCTGAGGTTGCCGATCATCTTTCTCACCGGCTACGGCGATATTCCCATGAGTGTCCGGGCGATCAAAGCCGGTGCTGTGGATTTCCTGACCAAGCCCTGCGATGACAAGGAATTGCTCAGGGCCATTGAGTTGGCTATTGCCATAAATCTGGAAGCGCGGCGGGAATTAACGGATATAGCGGAACTGCAACGCCGTTTGTCCTCCCTGACTCGACGTGAGCGAGAAGTCTGTAATCATGTTGTCGCAGGCCGGCTCAATAAACAAATCGCCCATGATCTGGGCGTTTGTGAGCAAACCATCAAAGTGCATCGGATGAAGATTATGAAAAAACTGCGGGTGCGCTCACTGGCCGATCTGGTAAGGCTCACAGAAAAAGCCGGAATGATGTCTACAACGTCGAAAAACTCAACTTAGGAACGCGGATGAAATAACTTGAGCATTTGATTCTCCTCACCCCAACCCTCTCGGTAACTGCTCCTGCGTTACTCTACCTCCTGCATCCGTGCAGTCGTCCAGCAGGAGAGGGGGCCAGTTGCCGAAGTTATTTTGTACGCGTTCCTTAGGTTCAATTGTAGGTTATTTCAGTGCTGGTCGAGGTTTGCCGAACTTTTCGTTATCCATGAACCCTGATTTCCTTATATCTTCTCGCATACTGCCGTATATAGCCATCGTGGATGACGATCCGTCAGTCTTAAAAGCTATCCGGCGACTGCTGGGTAGCTGCGGCTTTTGCACCGAAACATTCGCTTCGGGCCGCATTTTTCTTGACGCCCTGCACGGCCATAGCCCCGACTGTGTGTTACTTGATTTACATATGTTGGGTCTTACCGGCTGGGAAGTTCAGGCTGAGATGGCGGCTGTGGGTTATTCTATCCCGGTCATTTTCATCACCGGCGACAGTGATCCTGCCGTTTGGGACAAGGCGATAGCCGCTGGCGCTACGGCCTTGCTACGCAAGCCTTTTAGCGAATGTCAGCTGCTGGAAGCGATTGCATTGGCTATTACTCCTATTCTGATCTAAAAAACGTCTAATTTTGAAAAAGAGCGGGGAGTGTCAGGCGAGGATGTCGGCAGCAAGGATGCTGCCGTCAAGCCCCCAGGGATGGGTTCACGGCGTTCCTCGACTGACACTCCCTGCATCTTTCAAAGTTGAACGATTTTTCAGTATGAAAGGAGTAAGCAAGATGATGCAACAAGCCAATCAAAAAATTACGATTTATTAAACCAAGGTTCAATATCGGTAAATCCGTGTCTGGAATAAAGTAATACCTGAATCGAAAAGGAGTGAGATTTAATGCCTCCGAATTGATTCACTTGAGTTAACCGTTAGGCAATGCAAATTTTATGTTTATCGGCATTGCATGACGTTTTATTCGGCTTTAACCCCATCTTAGTATGTCGCTATGACGGGACATAAATTCAACCCTATTAAATAAATTTGGAGAAGTTTCCATGGCTCAACAAGGTATTTTCACACTTCCTGCCAACATCAACTTCGGTGCTACCGTTTTAGTTAATTCCGGTGCTACCCAAACCGTTACTGTTTCAGTGGATGGCGTGGTCAAGGCAACATTTACCGGTGTAGGTACCACTGACAAAAACTTGGGTACCCAAGTGATTAATTCGGGCAAAGGCACTGTTACAGTAGCTGTCACCGCAAACGGCAAGGCTAGCGATCTCGTGTCGTCTCAGCTTATTCTTGCTAACAAATTGAATACCGCCATAGTCGGTTCTGAAGATTGGACCGATGCCGACTACAACGATTCCATCGCAATTCTCAACTGGCCTCTAGGCTAACAAAAAGACGGGTGGGGGCATAAAAGCGGATTACATAGAGGTAGATTTTGCAAGTTGCAACGTCTTTCTTTATTTATCTTGCAAGCCCCTATTCAGAGCGAAAAGCAGGATCGGTTTTATAACGCAGTAAAGCGCATGTAGCGTAGGTTCTGCTCATTATACAGACGTGGGCAGGCTGGCTATTGCACAACCCCAGTCTGCCTCGATATCGATTTACCAATACCGTCTTGTCCATGACAAGACCGGCAATTCACAGCCTACACGATACCCGCGGCAAAGTTCCAGCTACGATAGCGAATAGTCTGGATGAGGCTTGTCGAATCCGGAAATTCGTAGTTTCTCTCATCCCATATTCCGTTACGTTGCATACGGACTGCATGTTTGAACAGTAATTTAACGATACGTTACGATTCAGCCTGCTTGAAATGCATGAATTTGACCCCGATAGCGCAGGCTGCGCCCACCAAGATATAGGCGTAATTGACCAACAAGCCGGACAAGGCGCCGGGATTATGTTCAACCGCATCGCGTAGGCCTGGGGTTACGGCGAAAGTCCAGACCATGCAGGGAATCAAATAGGACAAGAAACCCAACACAGCCGAGGATAGCGGGTTCTTGCCGGTCGCTTCGGCGCTCTTGTAAAACCAGTAAGAAATTAATAACGCGGTAATTGTGCCTATCATGATGAAATTCCGTAAGTTATGTTAGTGATAGCGTCACATTATCAAATTGCTTTCTTGTGCTCAAGCGTAATGCTCCCGCTCAGTTCCGTCAAAGCTACAGGGTTCTATACATGTTCTATGTTTTCTATATCGGCATGCTCAAACGGTTCAGCATAGCGGGGTTTATGCCTGCTTTTAACTGCGCCAAAGCCATATCCTTGCCATTACTTTCTTTGTTTGCTTCATATTGATAAATGGCGATAAAGTTTAATGGAGCGGATACCTGCAAAATGTCTTGCTCACTCAGATTGCTAAGGTGTAATGTCTATAAAAGTGTGATTAGAATCCTGATCTTTTGGGCTTTACCATTTGCCTGAAAGATTTGCCCGCTGACTTGTTTGATGAGTTCTTTTTTACAGGATAAATCGTTATGAGCACTGCTAAATTCGACACTATTGGACAATACCTGCTCAAGCGCCTTTATGAGGCAGGTGTTAAACATATCTTTGGCGTTCCGGGCGATTATGTGCTCGGGTTTTATGACCTGATGGTCAAAAGTCCGGTCCGGCATATCGGCACCACGCGGGAAGATACCGCTGCTTTTGCCGCCGACGGTTATGCGCGCTGTTTGGGCATGGGGGCGTTGGCAGTAACTTACGGCGTCGGGGCGCTTAATACGGTCAATGCAGTGGCCGGCGCCTATGCGGAGTCTTCGCCTGTGGTTGTCATCAGCGGCGGTCCTGGCGTGCGTGAGCAACGAGACGATCCCTTGATTCATCACCGTTTTGGCCCGTTCACCTTCCAACGCGAAATTTTCGAACGTATTACCTGCGTATCCGTGGTGCTGAATGATCCTGTGATTGCTTTTCGCCAAATAGACCATGCGCTTACGGCTGCTCGCCGGTTTTGTAAACCGGTTTACATAGAAATTCCCCGTGATATGGTCATGGTTGAAGGTTATCCTGTGCCGGAGCAGGCTATGGAATGGTTTGCCAGCGATGAGACCGCATTATCGGAAGCCATTGCTGAAACAACCGAGCTGATGGCTAAGTCGGTTTCTCCGATGATCATAGCCGGCGTTGAGTTGCATCGGCGCAGACTCCAAGAAACTTTGGTCGAATTTGTCGAACGGGCCAAGTTACCGGTCGTAGCTACGCTAACCGGTAAGTCAGTCATTGCCGAGCGGCATCCGGCCTATTTTGGTATCTATCAAGGTGCGATGAGCTCGGAGAATGCGCGCTATACGGTAGAGCAATCCGATTTACTGCTAATGCTGGGCGTGACTTTGAATGACATCGATACCGGCATCTATACGGCAAAACTGGACCCCCATTCGATGATTCGCGCCTCTATGAATGAGGTTGTGGTCAGCGCCCACCGCTATCCCCGCGTCGCGCTGGCTGATTTTTTAGCAAAATTGATGAGCTCGGTTAAAACCAGCAGCGAAGCTTATCCCGCGAAGCCTGTAGCATTGGCGTCACGTGAGTTTCCTGAAACGGGCCAGCCGATAACAATAGCCCGTCTGATTGAACGAATCAATCAGGCGCTTAGCGATGAGATGATCGTTGTTTGCGATGTCGGCGATTGTCTTTTTGCGGCTATCGATTTGCAGGTACACGAGCAGAGCGAATTCTTGGCTTCCGGTTTCTATGCCACGATGGGTTTTGCAGTGCCCGCTGCGCTCGGCGCGCAAGTTGCCCGTCCCGATCATCGGGCACTGATCCTGGTTGGCGACGGCGCTTTTCAAATGACCGGCACTGAGCTTTCAACACACGCTTACCTTGGCCTGAATCCGATTGTGGTGGTTTTTAACAACAGCGGTTACAGCACCGAACGCGGCATTCTTGAAGGTCCTTTCAATGATATTAGCAGTTGGCGTTTCGATAGGTTGGGGGAAGTCTTCGGTCCTTTAACCGGGTACGATGTCTCTACCGAAGAAGCGTTTGAAACAGCGCTGATTAATGCTTTGAACAACCAAACCATGCCGAGCATTATTAACGTCCATCTTTCGGCTGATGATTCTTCTTTATCGATGAAACGCCTTGCGGAACACTTGAAATCCAGGGTAAAAGGTGGAAGCTGAGCGGATATGGGGTTTGCCGCAAAATCGGGGCAATCACGTGATGATCAGCCCGGTTTGCGGCATGTTTAATTTATATTCCGGTGTTGGAATTATGTTTTCGGCGATTTCTTGCCTTAAACCGATAGGCGGTAAGAGCCGCCAATACTGCCCCCAGATCTTTGATCTGCGTGAGTATATAATAAAAGCTCTATATACAAATCCGATCCAAAGCCATGAAACTCCGATACCTATTCATTGTTTTTTTGCTGCTTATTACGCAAAGCGGCTGCATGCCGATGATTTATCCACCCGGCGCAAAAAATAACGCGGCGCAACTGGGTGAAAATATGTTCGTTACAGAAGATGGCGCAGGCTTGCCGTTACGGCATTGGCTGCCGAAAACCGAACCGCGTGCGGTCATTATCGCATTGCATGGCTTTAACGATTACAGCCGTTTTTTTTATTTGCCGGGAGAATATTTCAGCAAACAGGGTATTGCCTGTTTTGCCTACGACCAGCGCGGTTTCGGCATGGCCCCGCAGCGCGGATTATGGGCCGGAGGCGAGACCTATACCAAGGATTTGCAGGTTTTAGTACGGCTGGTCAAACAACGCTATCCGGAACGTCCGGTTTACCTGCTCGGCGAAAGCATGGGCGGCGCCATTGTCATCACTGCCATGAGCCAAGCGGATATGCCGGAAGTTGCAGGCGCTATTCTAGCCGCTCCGGCGTTGTGGGCCCGGTCGACGATGCCCTGGTATCAAACAGGCTTGCTTTGGACGTTGGCGCATACCATGCCTTGGCTGACGTTGACCGGGGAGGGCGTGGTACACGTCGTGGCATCGGATAACATCGAAATGCTCCGTTCTTTGGGCCGCGATCCCTGGGTTATTAAAGCGACCCGTGTGGAAACGATGTACGGATTGACTGATTTGATGGATGAGGCATTTAGCAGCGCCGCGTTGTTGCATGGGAATACCTTGATGCTTTACGGCGAGAAAGACGAAATTGTCCCCAAGGAACCGACTTATGCGTTTTTGCAGCAATTCCTCCAAACCGATGCCGGCAAAAAAACCGTAGCGATTTATCAAAACGGCTATCACATGTTGTTGCGCGATTTACAGGCGCCTACGGCATGGAAAGACATAGTGGCCTGGATTGACGCCAGCCCTGACAAGCTTCCGTCGGGTGCGGATAAACGGGCTCGGGAATTGTTAAGTAGTTTTTTAACGTTAAGTTCTAGCGTTACTCAATAGTTAGAAGATTTCACCACGAAGGCACGAAGAACACGAAGTATTATGTTCTTCAGGGTATTTTCATCTATTCCTTCCAAGAATTGAATATCCACTGAGGGCGTGCCGTGCGCGCCTTGGTAGCTCATGTGCTTCATGGTTTAAAAACCTTTCCTAAGGAACGCGCACAAAATAACTTCGGCAACTGGCTCCCTCTCGGCAATTGCTCCTGCATTGCTCTACTTACCTACATCCATGTAGGCATCCTGTTGGACGACTGCATGGATGCAGGAGGTAGAGTAACGCAGGAGCAGTTACCGAGAGGGTTGGGGTGAGGAGAATCAAATGCTCAAGTTATTTCATCCGCGTTCCTAAGGCGCGCACGGCACGCCCTACCTTGGTTACTGCTTAGCCAACCACCTTTTTGCGGTTTTCACGAACAGTGCATAAATCAAGTTCATAACTCGCGTACTCTGGAATGGTTGTGACTGTATGCCGATGCCGCATTCGATTTATCACTGCTGCTAATTTAGCTTGAAATCCGGTTATTTTATTGTGCCCGAGCGCCAAATGATTTCATTTTCTATGTATGCGATACCGCACCGACTCTTAGAAATTTTTCCGATAAGCTTTTTCGATCTTTTCCATCATGTTTTTGACAGCCTTATAACCAAGGAGATCCAAGATGCTTTTAACTGTACCCGATGTGACTTTCAAAACCCGTGTCCGCGACGAAAGCGTTGGTGGCGATAATCCTTTCCGCTGGCAGGATGTCAGCACTGATGATGTTTTTAAAGGCAAAAAAGTTGTTGTTCTGGGGCTTCCAGGCGCTTTCACGCCTACTTGCTCAAGCCGGCATTTGCCTGGGTACGATGCCAAGTATCAGCAGCTCATCGATTTGGGTATTGATGAAGTTTATTGCGTGAGCGTTAATGATGCCTTTGTCATGTACCAATGGGCTAAGCACCTGGGCATCAAGCATATAAAAATGCTGCCTGACGGAAACGGCGATTTTACCAGGGGGCTGGATATGCTGGTAAAAAAAGAGAACTTTGGTTTTGGCGTCCGTTCCTGGCGTTATTCAATGCTTGTCGATGACAAAAAGATTATCAAATTATTCAGCGAGCCCGGCCAAGCCGATAATTGCCCGGATGATCCATTTACTGTAAGCGATGTCGATACCATGCTGGATTATTTGCAACGTAACAAATAAACCGTATTGCCCTGAATCGGTTATAAGCGAGAAAGTTTAATGGCTCAATATAGCTACGACTTGTTTGTAATTGGTGCCGGTTCTGGCGGTATCCGTACAGCGCGCATGGCATCGAATCATGGGGTAAAAGTAGCCATTGCTGAAGAGCGTTATTTGGGCGGTACATGCGTCAACGTCGGTTGCGTACCCAAGAAGCTATTGGTCTATGCCGCTCAATTCAAGGATCATTTCCAAGCGGCAGCGGGTTTTGGCTGGACAGTGGGTAAACCGACTTTCAATTGGCCTAGTTTGATTGCGAACAAAGACCAGGAAATAGCACGGCTGCAATCACTCTACGGCAACCAACTGCAACAGTCGGGTGCCGAGATTATCACTGGCAGCGCAAGCTTGCTTGATGCTCATACTGTTGTTGTCGATGACGTTAAATACGGCGCAGAGCGTATCGTTATTGCAACAGGGGGCTGGCCGGCTGTTCCGGATATACCCGGTAAACAACACGCCGTGACTTCGAATGAAATGTTTTTCCTCGATCAATTACCCAAACGCATCATCATTGTCGGCGGCGGCTACATCGCCGTGGAATTTGCCGGCATAGTTCACGGCCTTGGCGTGGATACGACAATTTGTCACCGCGGACGCAAACTGCTTCGCGGTTTTGATGAGGATGTACGTGATTTTTTGGCTAACGAAATGACCAGGAAAGGTATTAACGTCCTGCTTAATACCGATATTGAGGCCATAGAAAGCTCAGGCGATTGTTTCGCAGCACGGCTTACTGATGGCAGTAAAGTCAATACGGATAGGGTGATGTACGCTACCGGCAGAACGCCGAATTCGACCGGGTTCGGGCTGGAAGCGGTTGGCGTTGAGCTGGACAGCGACGGTGCGATTAAAGTCAACGCGGACTATCAAACCAATGTGCCGTCAATCTATGCACTGGGTGATGTGACTAACCGGGTCAACCTGACTCCGGTAGCCCTGGCGGAGGGCATGGCTTTAGTGAATAAGTTATATGGCGATCAATCGAAATCGGTGGATTACGACAATATTCCCACGGCTGTGTTTTGCCAACCCAATATTGGCGCTGTAGGCCTGACCGAAGCACAGGCGCGCGAAAAATATCCGGATATCGATATTTACCTTACCCGTTTCACGCCAATGAAAAACACCCTTTCAGGTGTCGATGAAAAAAGCTTGATCAAGATGATCGTGGTACGCAGCACGGACCGGGTTGTCGGCATACACATGGTAGGACCCGATGCGCCTGAAATTATCCAGGGAATGGCGGTCGCCATTCGGGCTGGGGCGACCAAGGCGGTTTTCGATTCTACTATTGGGGTGCATCCTACTGCGGCTGAAGAGTTTGTTACGTTGCGTGAGGTTGTGGCTTAAGTAGCTTCGAATGTTGTCCAAAGGAAAGATGCTACTAGATCTACAGCTATTTATATAAGTTGCATTTCGGTATTTTGCTTTATGGCTGCTGTAATATCTGGGCGCTCCTTTGTTATAACTTCATCGAAAATTTTCTGTATAAATGGTGCAACCCAGTACTGTGAATCTTCTTCAGGTGTTACTCCACATTCCAAACAATCTATATAGTCACCTGACGCCATATAATAATTGTTTAGGTAAAACACATATGCTAAATGAAGGATGAATATATTTCGCACATCTTTCGAAAAGTCATTCAAAGATTGAAGTCTGTTTTTAAGATAGATTTCATTGTCGTTTAATAACATGTTGCTGAAAAAATTGTAGTGAGTATGGTCGTTGCAACGATCTCTAATTCTCTTATATCTATCATCTTTGTGTAAGAGAATCTCATTGATTATGGTGAGCTTATCTGATTTTCTAATGTAGTTTGACATAACACGATATTCAGGAAGCTTCTCTTTTCCGTGCAGCCAGTTATTTATTTTTTCTACAATGAAATTTTGAATACTAAAATGATCTTGAAGGTACAAGTTCGAGTAGATGTTAATAATTGTCGAGTCATAATACTTTCTAAGTAACGCGTAAGCATCGTTTATCCTTCCTGTTTTCAATATTGTACGGATTGATTCAAGTGTACCTTGTATTGACGAGTAAACATATGTGTCAATATTACATATGGAGGTTGTACCCATTGAGCAAAAACTAAAGACTGACATAGATATGTCCTTATAAAAATCTATATAACACTCCAACTCCGAAAAGATGCAGTGTTGCGTATATTTTTCATCTTTCACCATTATATTATCCTATTATTATCATTAGTATTTTATCGTTCCCACGCTCCGGCGTGGGAATGCAGTCTCAGACGCTCCAGCGTCGACGTTACCACGAGTCAATATCTATCAATCCCGCTAATCCCGCATAATTTGCGGCGCTTGAATAGCGCCAATGCTCAGGCAAGTTCACATAGCCGCGTTTTACAGGATTAGTATGGATGTAATCTAACTTCTCCCGCATCATTGCTTCGCTAAAGACCAGCTCGGCATGGATGCCTTCTTGCCAGAATTGATACTCCCGATCTTCTTTGTGTGCCCGTTTGAAAAACCGTAAATGCGCCAATAAGCGCTCGACATGTTTTGCTTGTAAATGGTCGATAATTTGCCGCGCAGTATATGCCTTGAAACTGTTCACGCATTTGTTCAGGTTTTTTGCTTGGGCTATAAAATGTAAATGGTTTTCTAAAATGACGTAACCGTAGAGACGTAAGTCTTCGTGTTCTCTTTGGTAGCGCCAGCAGTCGAGTATGATTTGTACGGTCTCAGGTCGCGTGAAAACCGGTAGCCATTCCAAGACTGTACAGGTCATGAAATGCGGCTTATCGGGTTCGGTTATCGTATAGCGGCTTCTTCCCATATTTATTTTTTAGCGCTGGAGTTCAGTGGGGCGGGACGCAGGAGCGTCCCGGACTGCATTCCCACGCCGGAGCGTGGGAACGATAAAACTACTACGGCTAACGCTGCTTGCGTTTGCGCCAGATATAAAATCCTGTCCCCATCAACACTAACGGTATGACGACCAAAAAGCCAAAACCGATGACGGCAACGCTGACTTGGCTTAATTGCAGGCTTTTATCGGTCGCGGTTTTAGCCGGGATGTCGATAAACCGGTCATCGTGAATCAGCCAGTTGATCATTCTTAGGCCTATATCCAGGTTGCCGACATTGCCGATGTAAGAGTTGGATAGAAAGTCGCCATCGCCGACAACGACGATACGCTGTTCGATGGGTTTGCCCCGAGGCTCGGAAGAGTCCTGTGCCGAGTCTGTCGATGGGTTCTTGTCCAAGTTCCGGGTCAGGGTATAAGCAAAGGCGAGCGGTCCTTGCTTTTCATCGCCATCGGCATCGAAAGCAATTTTTCCGGCGATAGGTCCGGTTTCTGTCCATGACTGCGTTGCGCTTTTGAGCAGGGCTACCGGTTTAAAGTCTGTTTCTTCGCCGATTTCCAGCGCCGCGGTAACAGGATAAAGCGTTATGGTTTGAAAGCCCTGGGTGATCGGATGGGGCGGATAATCGCTGGCGAGTACGAAGCTGGGGTCGTTGATGCCGTAAAGTTTGGAACTGCTGTCTACCAGAGTCCCCGGCAGTTGGCGCAAACCTAAGCGTTGGAACAATGCGTCCAAGTGACGGTTGCCCGGATCGCTCAGCACCAGCAGGTTGCCGCCTTGTTGGATATAGCGTTTGATCAAGTCGACTTCACCCGGTAATAAGGGCACGGCGGGAGCGCTGAGCACCAGTAACGCGGAGTTGTCGGGAATGGCCGGTATAGTCGCAAGGTTGATGGTTTGAGCGCTGATTTTTCGGCGTTCGAGTTCCTTGCCGAATTGGCCTAAATCGAAATTGGCGATGCCGTCGGGAGCGCGTTCGCCGTGGCCGGTCAGGAAAGTAACCCAGCGTTCATCGGCATTCGCCAGTTGCAATAAGGCATTAGTCAGCGATGATTCGTCGATAAAGTTCAGTTTTTCTGTGCGTCCCTGATATTCGACAATGACGGCGCCGGTCGCGGGTATATTCAGTTCCCTGGTTTTTTCCGGCTGCGAATCGGGGTCTATAAAGGTCAGGGTCAGCTCGGCTTTATGGCGTTTGTAGCGGTCGACCAATTGCGTAATCTGGCTTCTTAGTCCCTGGTCTTTTTTAATATAGGCGATCAGGTGGATTTTATCGGGCAGCGATTGCAGCAGTTTTTGCGAGGCCTGGGACAGGCTGTTGCTGCTGTTTTTGGTGATGTCGGCTTCCGTGCTGTAGCGGGTGCTTAACCAAGCCAGCGCGCCAAGCAAACACAATAATGCCAGGGTGATGGCCCAGTTTTTTAAACGGATTTGCTGGTGTTTATGCGGGGATATTTTCATTTTTGCAAGCGGTCGTTATCCAGGCTACGGATGCTCAGCGCGATAAAGGTCGCGGTAAACAGCAAAAAATAGCTGACATCGACCGAGCCGATCAGGCCGCTTTGGATGTTCTGGAAATGTCTGAGCATCGACAGGTATTCAAACAGTTCGCTATGTTGATCGTTCATGCCGACCGACCAGTCTAAAATCCACAGCAGCAATAAACTGCCGAAGGTACCCATCGCCGCAATGGTGGGGTGTGCGGCGATACAGGACATAAACAGGCCTATCGCGGTAAAAGCGGTAACCAGCAGCAGCAGGCCTAAAATATTGGCGAATAATTTGCCGAAATCCAGCACGCCGCCGCTCAGTAAAGATAAGGGCATCAGGGTGATTAGGGCGATTATCAGTAGCATCAATCCGAATATGCCTAAATACTTGCCGAGGATAATGTCGATATTGGACACCGGCGCGGACAACAGCAAGGACAAAGTTTTATTGCGGCGTTCTTCGGAGATCAGGCGCATGGTTAATAACGGCGTGACCAGTAAAAGGATAATACCTGCGTTGCCGAATAAAGGCGGCACGATAATGTCGGTCAAGCCCGGAGCGCCTTCAATTGATGCCAGTTTGGGCTGGATCGCGGTGAAAGCTTCAACCTGGGTTAAAAACAAAAACGCCAGGATGAATTGCAGGATGGCTAATATCGTCCAGGCCATCGGCGATAAGAACAGGGATCTGAATTCGCGGGAAGCGATGGTTAAAATCATGCTCACAACTCGCGATGCTCTTTGGTTAAGCTGATAAAAATATCTTCCATCGATCTTTTTACCGGTGTCATTTCCTGCAAGCCCCATCCGGCGGCAATGATCCGTTCGGCGATTTGTTCGGCAGGATTGGCGGTTACGCTGTGGTGAATTTTGATCCGGTTTTCTGCAATATTTTCAATAGAACTGACGCCGGGAATGGTCAATAAGCTGTTAATGTCGGGCGCTATCCGGGTGGCGACGTGCAGGGTTCCGGTATCCATTTGCCGGTTAAGCCCCGCTATGGTCTCGTTCAGGATCAGCTGGCCCTGGTCAATGATTTGCACATGGGTACAGGATTCCTGCACTTCGGTGAGTATATGGGTGGACAGTATGACGCCGTGGTCCTGTCCCAGTTCCCGGATTAAGCTGCGGATTTCCCTGATCTGAATGGGATCAAGGCCGACCGTCGGCTCATCAAGTACGATGACTTCAGGATTGTGCAAGATAGCTTGGGCAATGCCGACACGCTGTTGAAAGCCTTTGGACAGATTGGCAATCAGCCGGCCGGAGACATCGGTTAAACCGCAACGCTCTTGAGCCCGTTCGATAGCGGCAGTGATCGAATCTTTAGCAATGCCGTGCAGCTGGGCACAATAAAGCAGGAATTCCTGCACGGTTAACTCTTTGTATAGCGGCGGCGTATCGGGCAAGTAGCCCAGATTCAGTTTGGCGGCTTTGGGTTGGTCGAGCAGATCGAAACCGTTGATTTTAATCTGCCCGGCGCTGGGCGCGAGATTGCCGCACAGCATCTGCATGGTGGTGGTTTTGCCGGCGCCGTTGGAGCCTAAAAAACCGAGCACTTCGCCTTTGGCTAAGGTAAAACTGACATCGTTGACGGCGCAATGTTTGCCGTAATAGCGGGTTAAATGATCGGCTTCGATAAGTGTAGTCATGCAGACTGTTAAATGCGTTGCAACAGGTTTTGTAATTCAGCCTGAATCTTTTTCCGGTAAAACAGGAACTTCCACCGGGTGCCGCCGCAGTGTTTCCAAAGAATGGCTGCACGTATCCCGGCCAGCAGACAGGCGCGTACTTTATTGACGATGTCGGGGCGGGATAAATATTCTTGCTCGCCATTGACCATGATTCTGGGCTGCATGGTGCTGATGGTGGTGTGATAAATGTCGCCGAGATTTGCCAGGACATTTTCATGCAGCAGGCCGAAATGTTCCGATTGTGCCTGGGCGCGCTCAATGCCGGTGAAAATGGTTTTAAGCAGGGCCGGTTGCTTGGCCAGTTGGTTCTCCAGAAAAACCAGCGAGGCGGCATAGCGAGCCTGTTCGGGATTGGCAATCTTCAGGCCGCTCATTTGGTCGTTGAGTTGTTCAAGTCCCAGTTTAAGGCCCGATAATCCGCCGTAAACATTTGCCACGCCATGCTCGTCGCTAATAAAAAGACTGCCAATGCTGGCCTCAAGAGCGGCTGAATCGGCGCTGCCGGTGGTTGCCAATTGTTGAACCAGCGCTGCTGCCTGGGCAATGCCGGCAAGCGCGATGGTCTGGTTGCTGATGGTATTTAGCGACATGGTTATTTTATATTGGACATAACGTCTTTTGCCCAGTTTATGCTGTGGATATAAGTATCGCCAATGATCGCTTGGTCGATATCCTTAAACGATATTGACGAAATATCCCAAAGTTCATAACTGATAACACAGGTAAGCGCTTCGCCGCCTAAGCCTTTTTTGTGCAATATGGCGGCCACAATATCATCGGCCAGAGGCAGTTGACTGAGTGCTTCATCCAAAGGCATGTCCAGAAAGCTATCCAGATTGGACAAGATGCCGATCAGGAAGAAATTGTCCGATTTATTGCCGCTCAGCCCCGCCAGTTCCTCGCACATTTTGCCGCGGATCAAGGCGTTTTGCATGACGGCTTCCGGCTTGTTGGACAAGGATGCCAGCGTCAGTATGTTGATCCAACGTCTTATTTCCTTTAGCCCTAAATAGGAAATCGCATGGTTGATGGACGAAACTTTATTGGGCAGCGCGAAAAACGCGGAATTTATATAGTGCAGCAGTTTGTAGCTGAGGCCGACATCCAGGGAGATTATCTTGGTCAGGTCGTCGAATTCTACATCCGGGTTGTTCACTGTGTTTAACAATTGAATGGCTGTCGATTGATTAACGCTGACGCGTTTACCGGAAACTATATTGGGTTTGTTGAAAAAGAAACCCTGAAAATAATTGCAGCCCAATTCGAGCAGGTATTGATACTCGGCATATGTTTCCACTTTTTCTGCGAGCAGTTTTACATTGTAGGGCTTGAGCCGGTTAATCAGTTCCCGTGTTTTGGACTCGCCCATTTCAAGGATGTCCAATTTGATAATATCGGCAAATTCCACTAATGGCGTCCATTCTGCAGAAAAGACAAAGTCATCCAGGGCAATGATATAGCCTAGCTTGGACAGTTCTTTCAAGTTGGCGACGATTTTTGGATCAATTTCAACATTTTCAAGCACCTCAATAACAATCCGGTCTTTAGGCAGATGTAAGGGGGTTTTGTCGAGAATGTTTTGCGTCGTAAAATTAATAAATGCTTTATGTGGGCCTACTATGGTGTTGAGTCCAAGTTCTAAAATAGTATCGGTAATAACCTGATTGGTTGCTTGCGTGGCGCCGTCCTTATGATTCAAGTCAAAATCATTGCCTCTAAACAGGAGTTCATAAGCGTAGATATTCAGCTTTTGGTCAAAAATCTGTTGCCGCCCGATTAAAATGTCTGCCATTGTTATTATTTGAGTTGTTGAATTTAAATATTTGTAGGTATCGATTTACCCATGGAGCACAAACGCGTAATGTGACTCCAAATGCTAGGATTTATACCATGATTATCGACTATCAGTCGAGTATGATATAGGTATTACTTAGGCTCTACCAACTTGAGGGGATTGAAATGACTGAATCTGTATCGTTAACCGTTACCGGCATGAAATGTGGCGGTTGTGAAGCTAATGTAACCGGTAAACTGCAAGCTATCGATGGTGTGTTGTCTGTTAACGCATCAAGTAAAAACAACGAGGTCAACGTTGAATTCGATGCTGGGAAAACCAATCTGGATGTTATTACCGGCGCTATCACTGATGCCGGTTTTAGCGTAGAGACATCGTGAGGTGATTTTATGAACGCAAAGACTTCCGACGAAGTGCGGTTATCCGTTTTAGGTATGCGCTGCGCCGGATGTGTCGGCGCCGTTGAGGGCGCGTTGGCGGCAGTTGATGGCGTGGTTTCGGTCAGCGTCAATTTTGCCGATCATTCCGCCGTGGTTAAAGGTCATGTTGATCCTGAGCTGTTAAAACAGGCGGTTAAAGCAGCCGGTTACGATGCGGCGGTGATGGAGGGGTTTGAAGATCCTTCCGAGCAGGAACAACAGGAGTTGCAGCGTTATCGTCAGCTGATGAAGAAAGCGGCGGTAGCGGCGGTTTTCGGGTTGTCGCTGATGCTGGCCGAACATTTCGGTTGGCTGCCGGAAATCGGTTCGTCAACAGGCCGATGGGTTTGGCCTGAAATTGCGCTTATCACCTTAAGCATCCTGATCTATTCAGGCTGGCATTTTTATAGCGGCGCCTATAAATCATTAATGTTGGGCCAGGCTAACATGGATACCTTGATTGCCTTGGGTACAGGTTCGGCATGGCTGTATTCCTGCATTATCATCGATTATTACGATACGCTGCCGTCTTTGGCGAAACATGCTTATTTTGAAGCGGCGGTGATGATTCTGGCTTTTATTAACCTGGGTTCCGGGTTGGAAACACTGGCCAGGGGCAAAACTTCCAGCGCCATTCGTCAGTTAATCGGTTTGCAACCGCGTACAGCGCGCGTGGTCAGGAACGGCGAGGAAATCGATATTGCTATCGAGCAAGTCGGTTTGGGCGAAACCTTAAGAGTCAGGCCCGGCGAGAAAATCGCCGTTGACGGCGTGTTGCTGGAAGGACATTCCACAGTCGATGAGTCGATGCTGACCGGCGAATCGTTGCCGGTAGAAAAAACGGTGGGTGCTGAAGTTGTTGCCGGCACCATGAACCAGACCGGCAGTTTTTTGTTTAGCGCAACCCGGATCGGACGCGATACCGCGTTGGCGCAGATTATTAAAAGCGTCCGGCAAGCGCAAAGCAGCAAGCCTGAGATTGCCCGGCTGGCGGATAAAATTTCCAGTGTTTTCGTGCCGGCTGTGGTCGCGTTTTCAGTGCTGACTTTTTTGCTTTGGTACGCTTTCGGCCCCGAACCTTCATTGGGTTACGCCTTTGTCACCTCAATGACTGTGCTGGTTATCGCCTGTCCCTGTGCCTTGGGTTTGGCGACGCCTATTTCGGTGATGGTAGCCGTGGGCAGGGCCGCTCAATCCGGTATTTTGATTCGCAAGGGTGAAGCTTTGCAAACAGCGGGTAAGTTAACCTGTTTGATACTCGACAAAACCGGCACGGTAACCGAGGGTAAACCTACTGTTTCGGCTATTGAAGCTATCGGCGGCACTAGCGAAGAACAAGTGCTGCAATTAGCGGCGAGTATTGAATCAGGCTCGGAACATCCGTTGGCCGCGGCTATTTTGGCGGCAGCGGAACAGAGGCAAATAAAGCTGGAAAAAGTTAAACAGTTTTCAGCCGTTGCCGGCCACGGGGTGATGGCGGCAATTAACGAGCAACGCGTGTTGTTCGGTAACAAGGCATTAATGGAACAGCAAGGCGTTAGTTTTACCCGCTTTAATGACCGGCTGGAAGAGCTGTCGGCTTTAGGCCAAACACCGATGTTACTTGCCGTAGACAATAACCTAACCGGCATTATTGCCGTTTCCGATCCGATTAAAAAGGATTCGGCATACGCGGTGCAACTGCTGAAAAATCAGGGCGTGCGCATCATCATGGTGACCGGGGATAATCGGATAACCGCTCAAGCCATTGCCGAACAAGCGGGTATTTCCGAAGTGCGGGCGCAGGTGTTGCCTCAGGATAAAGCGGAAGTTGTTAAAGAGTTGCAACAAGCGGGTGAAATTGTAGGCATGGTCGGCGACGGTATTAACGATGCGCCTGCATTGGCTCAGGCCGATGTCGGCTTTGCGATCGGTACCGGTACCGATGTCGCGATTGAAAGCGCCGATGTGGTTATTTTGCAAGGCTCTTTGTTAAAAGTGCCGGAAGCGATTGAATTATCTAAAGCGACAGTCATCAACATCAAACAAAACCTGATCGGCGCCTTTTTCTATAATACCGTCAGCATCCCGTTAGCGGCCGGCTTGTTCTATCCTCTATTCGGCGTTTTATTAAACCCGATGATTGCCGGTGCGGCGATGGCGTTGTCCTCAGTGACTGTGGTCAGCAACGCCAATCGTTTGCGCTGGATGAAATTCGTTGAACGCAAGTAAATTAAACATAGTGTTTGACATATTCACGGACGAATAGTCGCATCGGTGCGTTGCGTAGTTGATATTCCTGGTAAGCCTGGTCGATATCCACCGGTGTGATATGGGCATAGACCCCGAATCCTGTTTTTGCAGTGAATTCATCGCTTAATATTTCGATAAATATGGTCCAGGATGAATCTGCTGTATTTGCGTGTTGTGTTGTCATGGCTGTACTCCCCAAAATAGCTAAACCAAGTTTATTATATACAAAGCATAAAAAGTGCCGTTCTGGAAATATCGTTATACGGCATGGTGTTAGCGTATTGTTATGGATCTTTTTTGTAGCGTATGACAATAAACCGGCAACAATTTTCCTTAATGCTTTATCGGCAGTAATGGTTGTTTTTGAAGAGATGGCGGGATTATGGCGGGCGGAACAACAGATGCTACGCGCCGCGCCGTTCGAGAAAACCGCAAACAGGCGGTTTGATTAATAGATAACGGGGTGTAACCGATGAGGGTAGGGCGTGCCGTGCGCGCCTTAGGGATTACATGAAGTAACCCATGAAGAACATGAAAGGCGTGAAGGATTGAAAACTTCATGCCCTTCTTAAATTCATTGATGACTCTTAGCTCGCAAGGCGCGCACGGCACGCCCTTGTATGATCAAAATTAATAAAAATAGCTGAAGAAATTAAGTAAGCTTTAACCGTTTATTGGGAGGCCGTCACGCCCTGAGGATTGGTTGTTAACCAAAGCCTGCTT
>Ga0208789_1000485_pt1 | contig 37110 bp, 29 predicted proteins | sample Methanotroph_Enr_FD_187368 | JGI IMG/M metagenome (GOLD analysis project Ga0208789, IMG submission 187368) | Enriched soil microbial communities from Old Woman Creek wetland in Ohio, USA - Methanotroph_Enrichment_5 (SPAdes) (version 2) | ecosystem: Environmental > Terrestrial > Soil > Wetlands...
CTGAACGCAAAGGCTAATGTAAAAATTGCAAAAGCCGCATTTTTTCCAACATTAACCATTTCGGGTTCAATTAGTAAAGACGCTTTCAAAACTTCGCTTTTGTTTAAGCCCGAATCGTTTGCCTACAATGTTTTGGGCAATTTAGTCGCCCCAATAATTAACCGGAGTGCCATCAAAGCACAGTTCAAAACTGCCACAGCAAACCAGATCGAGGCTTTGTACAATTATCAGAAAACTATACTGAACAGCTATATGGAAGTGTACAACGAAATGGTTAACCTGAAGAGTGTTGAACAAGCTCTCGACCTTAAAAGCCGTGAAGTTAACGCTCTTAATCTGGCCGTAAACTCATCGAACCAACTATTTAAAACCGGTAGGGCAAATTATCTCGAAGTGCTTACTGTTCAGGCAAATGTTCTTCAATCAAAAATTGAATTGGTTGAAACGATGAAAGATCAATATACCTCGGTTGTTTCTATTTACAAAGCCTTAGGTGGCGGCTGGAAATAGAGAGAAACGAGTCCTCTTAGCACAGTAATAGTTTTTTGTTAGATGGCTCAGCCAGTTGATCGTTTGGATAAAACCAATGATCGGCTGGCTTTTTTATTCTTATCTGAAGCAAACCGCACAGTAAATATTCTTCGGAATAGGCTAATTTCAATCCTTGTTTTTTACGTTAAATTAGCTTTATTTTGACACATGGTGTTTCCGGAGGATTAAGAATCACAGGAATCAGATTCTCTGGCTTCAGAAAAAACAAAATCGAGCTTCAATGAATATTCGGAAATCGTTACGATCGCTTCACCGTGATTTTGGTTATTTGGTTGTAGGAATTACCTTCATTTATACCGTTTCGGGCATTGCAATGAACCATCGTCAGGACTGGAACCCTCACTATTCATTGATTACCGAAGAAATCACGATTCCGGCATCTGATCAGATGGAATATTCGAAAACTGAAATCAATTCTCTTCTGGGGAAATTTAAAAATGTGCCAGTTTATAAGAAGCATTTTATTACCAAAGACGCCACAATCAAGATATTCGTATCGGAAGGTACCGTGATTTATACCCCTTTGGAAGGAAAGGCCGAACTTGAGCTATTGAAAAAACGACCGTTTTGGTTTCAAATCAACAGAATACATTTAGCCCAAACTGACCGGTTGTGGATCTGGATTTCGGATGCAATGGCTGTATTCCTTTTGTTCGTAGCCATTTCAGGATTATTCTTACTGAAAGGAAAGTACGGAATAAAAGGGAGAGGGCTTTGGCTCACTTCTCTTGGAATTGTTATTCCTTTGATAATTATCTTTTTCTATTTAAACTGAACATACTAAATCGCTATACTATGAAAAGAACATTAGGAGTACTTTTAAGTTTGCTGGTACTTTTTTCGTGTACCAATCAGTCGAATCAGAAAAAAGTTGAAAAAACCGCTGAATTAAAGGCATTGACAGTTGATGAACTTCAGGATCAGGGGAAAGAGCTTGTTGGGAAAGAGGTGCTGGTAAAGGGCACGGTAACGCATGTTTGCAAAGAGGCTGGGGCACGTTGCTTTGTTATGGGAAGTACCGAGGATGTCAGTATTCGGATTGAAGCTGGCCGAATTGGCTCTTTTACGCAGGAACAAATGGGAAGCGATATTTTGGTTCGTGGCACGCTTCAGGAAGTTCAGCTTGATGAAAATGATCTGGCTGAAATGGAAAAATCTGCTGCTGCCGGCGAATCGGCCAATAAAAATCATGCGTTAGGCCATGATGCGCCAGCCATGCATAATGTCGATGGCGGAAACCATGACAGCACTAATCAGGCAAAAAAGCTTGAAAATATGAATCAAAAACTAGCTGAAAGTAAAGAAGGTTATGTTCCGGTTTATTATATCGACGGATTGGAATTGGTTAAGGCCAAAGCAGATTAAGTAAACCGTTACTTTCGGTAATTCATAAGAAGTATAAGCCAAACAGTCACTTGAATAAATAAACATGCTGTTTGGCTTGTACTTTATTTTTTGGCTTCAGGAACAAAATTCAACGATACTGAATTTACGCAATGGCGAGTGTTCTTGGGAGTCAGTCCTTCACCAACAAAAACATGGCCCAAATGAGCGCCGCATTTGGCGCAGGTAATTTCAGTTCTCCGGCCATCAGCATCTGTAGTACGTTTTACAGCTCCTTTAATTTCATCGTCGAAACTTGGCCAGCCACAATGGGCATCAAACTTATCAGCCGACCGATAGAGTGGGGCATTGCATTTTTTGCACAAATAAGTTCCCGTTTCGTTATTTTGATAATAGATTCCTGTAAAAGGACGTTCGGTTCCTTTGCCTTCGATTACAGACCTTTCATATTCAGTAAGTTCATTGAATTTCATCGATGTATCTTTCTTTTGTTTGCTTTTATCCTGACCATTGACAATCGTTGCCAATGCGATCAATATGATCAATCCCGCCCGTTTCATCTTCCTTATGTTTTAAGCATATACAATTCAAGTGCCTTGATTGTTTATTAAAATATCAACAATTTATTAAGCTTGCCTAAAAATTCAATTCAGTATAAAACGGGTAAATGTTGTATCTTTCGCAAAAAAAATGAAACGGCTATTTACATACTTTCTTCAGGGACTATTGCTTTTGGGACCTTTAGCAGTGACGCTCTATAGCGTTTTTCTGATGTTTAACTATGCCGACCGGTTAATTGGCGATCCTTTAAAAGAGCATTATAAAGTAGATATTCCGGGAATTGGAATTGTGGTATTATTCATATCGCTCACCCTGCTCGGACTGATTGGGCAAACCATCATTGTAAAGCCATTTACCTGGTTTACTCGCAGGCTTCTAAAACGATTACCACTTCTGAATGTAATCTATAGCTCAATCAACGATTTATTTACAGCATTTGTTGGGAAAGAGAAAAAGTTTACTGTACCTGTCAGGGTTTGTATGGATAAGGAAAACAATTTGTGGAAGATCGGGTTTATTACTGAAAAAAAATTGGACGAATTTGGAATGAAGGGAATGGTTGCTGTTTATTTTCCTTTCTCATACAGCATTAATGGAGAGATGATGATGGTTCCTGAAAGCTCGGTAATACTTGTTGATTTGAGCCCTTCGGAAGTAATGAAATTTGTGGTTTCGGGTGGTGTGACTAAAATTAATTGATATGTCGACAGAAGTAGTGTTAATGGGTGGGTTTTTGATATTGATCATCTTCGTGTTAATGATTGATTTACTGATTGTTGGTCGAAACTCACATATTGTTTCCACCAAGGAAGCACTGATATGGTCAAGTGTGTGGTTCACTCTTTCCATGGGATTTTATGTGTTCCTCAAATTCTATGGTCACATGCTTCACGGAATTGAAACGCCGGCTGAGTTATCAGAAGTAATACAGAAATATGCACCCGGAATAAAATTCAGCTCAACTAACTTCGAAGGTATGGTAGCGGAATACCGCGAAAACATGTCGATGAGTTATCTAGCCGGTTATTTTATCGAACAAACACTTTCAATCGACAATGTTTTTGTTATTCTTTTGATTCTTCAGGGATTCTCGGTTCCACAAAAAAACTATAAAACCGTATTGTTTTGGGGCGTATTAGGAGCTATCATTTTACGCTTCATCTTTATTTTTGCCGGTGCAGCTTTGATTCAAAAATTTGCCTGGATACTTTATGTTTTCGGTGCATTTTTAGTATTTCAGGGTATCAAAATTTTGATTAAAAAAGACGATCACCAAAGCGATCCTCATGATTCTTTCATTGTAAAATTTCTGTCAAAATACCTGAATATCCTGAAAGAATATCACGGTGACAGGTTTGCCCTGAATTTTCATGGAAAAGTATTTTTCACACCATTGATGCTTGTTTTAGTATTGGTTGAGTTTACTGACGTTATCTTTGCATTGGATTCAATTCCTGCAGTATTTTCGGTTTCTCTCGATCCGTTTGTGGTTTTCTTCTCGAATATTTTCGCCATCATCGGCCTACGTTCGCTTTTCTTCCTTTTGGCAAATATGATTGACAAATTCAGGTTCCTGAATGTTGGTGTAAGTATATTACTGATTTTTGTTGGAGTGAAATTACTTGCTCATACATGGCTTGACGAGATTGGTTTCAAATCATCGTATTCACTCTATTTTATTGCCGCCACTTTAGTTTTAAGCGTAGTCATTTCTGCACTTTTTCCAGAGAAAGAAAAAATTGAAAAGAGTCATTGATCATTCGGAAATTCTTTCCCGTTGACTAATGTTTCCTCTTTTCTTTTTGGAGTTTTTTCCCAGCTGTTAACAGCGAGGAATTTCATTTTAATTGCTAAAATACCTTTATTAAAAGGTTTTATTTACTTTCCGAATAAATTCGGTAATCAGCGGATTGGGATTGTCAAAGCTTGAATCCATTTGAGGCACAAATGCGGTAATAATGAAAAACGGATGATTCTTTAGCTCCATCATACGAATGGTATGATTGACGTCCATACCGCTAACAATTAAACCACCGCTTAAGATCAAAGACCGATAAGCCTCATTGATCCCATAACTGCAATAATAATCAACTTCGATGTTGCTGGTGCCATAAATTTCACTGGCCGCGGTATGCTCCGTAATTTCTACTGTCCCACGCGTACCTTTTAACGAACAAGCCATCAGGTCGATAAACAAATTATCGGCATCATTGGTGTATTCTGCATGTTGGGCATTTTGATAACCCAATACATTCCGTGCATATTCTATGATGGTATGTTGAAATCCGCTACATGTACCAATATGTGGAATTTGGTTCTCGCGTGCATACCGAATGGCGTTTAGCGAGCCATTCATACTTTTAAATGGACAACCGGTCGCACTCCAAATCCCATTTGTGTTTTGCAGTATTTCGGCGTAACAGTCCGTATCAAGGGTAGTCGTATCAATCCAACGATACTTGGTGTTAACGCCAAGATGCCTATTCGAATGTTTTATCGAATCAGCAATTGCCAATTGAGTTTTTGAATTTCGAAAATCACCTACAATAGCTATTTCCATATTCTCGATTGTAATAATTTTTAAAAAGTGGCCCAGTAACTCAATCCAAGGCTTCCTGTACCCAAATAGGCTGGCATCAGTGCTGAAGTGGCTCCATTGCTGTGCCCTATTTTCGGAATTACCTGATGGCCGCGCGATACGGCAATTTTTCCGCAGGTATAACCAATCGCAATGGCCAGCGGATAATCGCTTATCCAGTGCACTCCGTTATTCAGCATGGCATAACCAAGCAGTCCCATCAGTGAATATCCGACAGGTTTAATGTATTTATTGTCAGGATAGTTTCCGGCGAGAATGGTAATGGTTGCCATTGCGGTAGCCAAATGTCCTGAAGGAAACGCATCGAAATTTGATACACTTTTCTGGTACTTGCCCGGGTTCGGAAACGGATGCCAATCGCCAGCAGGAACAGGATCAGCTGATTCCATTGCCCTGAAAGGGCTTTGCCTTCCGGTGATTCGCTTCAAAAATTGAGTGGCGAGTCCAAGTGCAAATATGCTTTCGGCTATCTGAGAAGTCGTTTGAAGGGCGCGGTAATCGTTGGCAACAAGTCCGTAGCTGTATAATCCGCCAGCGACCAACATGCTGGCCCAACCTTCGCCCAAATAATAAATGGCAGAGTTGGCATTGTCCGGAATTTCCATGGCATTCACATGAAAACCGCCAATATTGAATTCAATCAACGTTTTTGATGCTCTTGTCGGATCAAGATTGATGTACCGGCCAAATTGTTTGGCGGCATCAGTAACTGGCTGGTCAACCAGGACGAGAAGTGCCGATCCTGCCAAAATCGCCCCCAGTTCCGGCAAATTTTTCTTCGAGAAAGCTGCTTTACCAAGCTGATAAATATCGGAAGGAACATTTTTGACAAACTGAAATGGCTTGGGTCGAGTGTACAACATTGTTGCCACATCGGTCTCAAAAATCTGCGCCTTTCGAATTCGAACCGTATCGTGCCAGGCCACATTTACCAGGGTGTCTTTCTTTGATTCGGCCTTAACTCTTGCAGCAAGAAAAAAAATGAAAATGGAAACTGTAAAATATTTTAATGCCCTAAAGAGTATAATTTGGACTGCCATAATTAATCCCACTTGTTAAGTTTATTCTTATACACATAATTGGCCGACTGATAATAAATAATGGCTTCATTTTCAATTTCAGGGTCAGTAGCTTCAACCTTCATTTCACCGGTTTGAGGATTGATTTTGTAATGGGTAATTTTTTGCTGCGGACTTAAAATCGATAAGCGGTCGTTTTTGATGTAACCCAGCTTCTGGTAGTTTGAGATAAACGCCCGTTCTTCTTCCGGAGTCATTTTCAGAATGTCTTTTCCAAAGAATTTTGTTTTATAACTCCAGTTCATAACACCTAACAAGGTTGGGGCAACATCAATCTGGCTACAAAGTTTGCCTATTTGTTGCGGACGAACCAGCCCCGGATTATAGATCATAAATGGAATCTGATATTCCATAAATGGCAATTCGGCCTGTCCGGCGCTTCCGGCACAATGGTCGGCAACAATAACAAAAATCGTGTTTTTAAACCACGGCCTTTCGCTTGCTTTTTGAATGAACTCGCCAATTGCAAAGTCACAATATTTTATTCCGCCGGCACGGGTAGTATGCGATGGAATATCAATTACACCATCAGGATAAGTAAATGGACGATGGTTCGATGTGGTCATCAAATGATTCAGAAATGGTTTTCCCGCCGCAAACGACTTGTCGCATTCTTTCAATGTCCGATTAAACAGATCCTGATCGCACACACCCCAGGCATTTTTAAACGTAATTTCGTCCTCTTTCAGATCGCTTCGATCAACAATCTGGTAGCCATTGTGCGAAAAAAAATAGTTCATGTTGTCGAAATAGCCGTAGCCGCCATAGATGTATTTCAGATCATATCCGCGTTCTTTGAAGATTTGCCCAATCGAAAACATATTTTCATTTTTCGCACGTTTAACCACACTTTGTCCGGGCTTGGGCGGTGCACCAAGAGTTACTGCTTCCAATCCGTAAATGGTGCGGGTTCCAACAGCATAAAGGTTGGTGAATAACAGGGAACTATCGGCAATGGCGTCCAGATAAGGAGTTACATTCCCTTTGTATTTGGTCACATTTCCACTGAAATCCCAAGGATTTTCTTTTTTATTTCGCTTAAACCCCAGAAACTCGGCGCTTAAACTTTCAACCGTGATAAATACCACATTGTACCGTTTTTCTTCGCCCGAATAGGTAATTTCTCTTGTTATATCAAGGGGTTCGCTCCTCAGGTACTGGCTGTTTCCGCTTTTCAGCAAATCCCGAAGTTGCTTAAAATTTTCTTTGTTGGGGTGAATCGCATAAAAAGCCTCGTAATCGAGTTCACTGTTTAGGAAAGCAGCAAATAACGAGTGAATCCCATTTTTAGCCAGTTCATTGTTGTAGCGGTTCTTAGTGATTTCAACAGTTGTATTTTTGGTCAGGATAAACGACAAAACAGGTATACTGAGCAAAACCAATCCAGTTCTCAGCCTGCTTTTTAACTTGCTTTTACTTGCCAATGAATCGACCAAAAGTTTCTTCTTGACAACAAAATAGGTAAGAATAATGTCCGCTGCAAGTATACCTGAAATCAGTAAAGGCAGTGGATATGATTCTTTGATATTTCCCAGAACCTCAGTCGTATATACCAGGTAATCAACCGCTATAAAGTTGTATCGCACGCCAAATTCTTCCCAAAAGAAAAACTCCGACACTCCATTGAACAATAGAATATAGAAGGTGATGAAGTATATTGTATAAGCTGTAATCCGGTGTATGGACGAATTAAAAATCCGGTCAGAAACAAACATCAGGAAAAGCACGAAGGGAATCATGAAATACGAAAACGCAACAGTGTCCATGAACAAACCAGCGCCATATGACCAAATGATAATCAGCGGATTAAAGCTGACATCTTTGAACGACATACTCAACAAAACCGTTCTGCTAACCAGTGAAATCGAGATGAAAACAAGATAAAGTAAAAGGATTCCGCCAAACCGGCGATGAAGGATGTTTTTCAGATTTTTAATGCTCATTATTTTAATGATTTATTTCAGAATGAAGATTTTGCTGAACTGTCAATTTTATCAGTAAGACAAATATAGAATAATTCTTATTGTCTGCTTCTTGCAGATTATTTCATGTTGACTTATCCCTGATTTCCTTCTAAATTTTGTGTTAAAACTCGCGCTTCAATAGAAATGGATTGAACGTTTTGCCTGTTAATCCTGATGGATTGACTATATTTGTTACCGTTTCAAGCCCTTACGTTTGATTCGGAATTAAATCTATTAATCACTCATTTACAACACAATAAAATGTCCAAATTCGCTTATCAAAAACCATTTCCGATTAAGAAAGATACCACAGCGTATCGCCTTTTAACCAAAGATTTTGTATCGACTGTTGAGTTTGACGGTCGTAAAATTTTAAAAGTTGCTCCTGAAGGACTTGAACTTCTGGCTAAAGAAGCTTTTGCCGATGTTTCGTTCTACCTGCGTGCTGCACACCTCGAAAAACTGGCATTAATCCTGAAAGATCCGGAAGCGACCGATAACGACCGCTTTGTAGCCTACACCATGCTGATGAATCAGGTTGTTTCTGCTGAAGGCGAATTGCCAACTTGCCAGGACACAGGAACAGCCATCGTAATGGGTAAAAAAGGTGAAAATGTTTATACTGGCGCCGATGATGCCGAATACCTTTCGAAAGGAATTTACAATACGTATCAGGAACGGAATCTGCGCTACTCACAAGTGGTACCGTTTACCATGACCGAGGAGAAAAATACGGGAACAAACCTGCCTGCCCAAATTGATATTTATGCTGAAAAAGGAAATGCCTACGAATTCCTTTTCATTACCAAAGGCGGTGGTTCGGGCAACAAAACATATTTGTATCAGCAAACCAAGTCGTTGCTGACCGAAGAAAACCTGACCAAATTCATTAAGGAGAAAATTATGGATTTAGGAACTTCGGCTTGTCCTCCTTACCATTTGGCTGTTGTTGTTGGCGGAACTTCTGCCGAAGCCAATTTGGCAACCGTTAAAAAAGCATCTGCCGGATATCTGGATCACCTGCCAACCGAAGGAAACGAAGGTGGTCAAGCTTTCCGCGATCTGGAATGGGAAAAGAAGATTGAAAAAATTGCACAGGAATGTGGCCTTGGCGCTCAGTTTGGTGGCAAATACTTTGTTCACGATGTTCGGGTGATTCGTTTACCACGCCATGCAGCTTCTTGTCCGGTTGGAATTGGCGTTAGTTGCTCGGCCGACCGCAACATCAAAGCCAAAATTACCGAAGACGGAATTTTCCTGGAAGAATTGGAAAAGAATCCGGCACGCTTCCTTCCGGCAATGGCTCCACACATGCAACCTGCTGTGAATATTGACCTGGATCAGCCAATGGAAGATGTATTGAAAAAATTATCGCAATATCCGATTAAAACGCGCCTGAACCTTTCAGGAACATTGATTGTAGCACGCGACATGGCTCACCTTCGCCTGAAAGAAATGTTGGATGCCGGTCAGCCAATGCCTGAATACCTGAAACGGTATCCGGTTTATTACGCAGGACCAGCAAAAACACCAAAAGGCATGGCTTCAGGAAGTTTTGGACCAACAACAGCCGGGCGCATGGATCCATACGTTGATTTCTTTATGAGCAAAGGTGGTTCGATGGTGATGGTTGCCAAAGGAAACCGCTCACAACAAGTGACTGATGCCTGCAAAAAACATGGCGGATTCTACCTCGGTTCTATTGGCGGACCAGCAGCAATCCTGGCCAAGGATAGCATCAAATCGAGCGAAGTAATTGACATGGAAGAACTCGGAATGGAAGCTGTTCGAAAAATCCGTATCGAAAACTTCCCTGCATTCATCATTGTTGATGATAAAGGAAACGACTTTTTCAAACAGTTATAGTCTAGTTGCTACAAAGGAGCAAAGAGGCAAATAGATATTTAATTTTTGTCTATATTTAATGAGCGGGTGACTTCAAGTCATCCGCTCACTTTTTTATATTTTGAATTATCAATGACAAAAACCGCTGGAACCTTTGTTTAAACTCTGTGTTCTATGTGGTTAATAAACAATTTCACCATGAAATTAGTCAACCTACAAAACAACAACATCGAGTTTTTCCTGAATAAGGAAGATATTATTCTGGAAACAGCGCAGCAAATCATGAAAGATTTTGGCATGTTTGGCATTGAAATTACTTTCTCCGGAAATGTAGAAAATGCCTACCATGAGCTTCATGAGCAACTGATTAACCAGATTTCGGTGTATCTCGACCGTGATTACAGCCGATTGATGGCCGTTTTATATCAGGTTGACATTACCGAACACGAAATAGCCAAAGCTACCCGCGAACTACCTCATTATAACGATCTGGAAGTTTTGGCTCATCAGGTGATCTTCCGCGATTTGAAGAAAGTTTTGTACCGTAGATATTACAAAGCAAAGTCTGAAGAATAGCAAAAACTTATATTAAGCCCCGTGGAATAATCCGCAGGGCTTAACATAAAGGAATTATCTCATTTAGGAAATGATGCAATTCTATCATTTACGATTTTGCACCACTTTTCGGCCATCTGAAACTCACCTGACAAGGATGGATTACCTGTCTGTTTGTTGTAGAATTCTGCAATTACATCAGGCTTATTTTTATCACGATTAATAAATACCAGTTCAACCTTATCAAAAGTCTTAATTACATTCCCCTTAATACCTTTAGTGCGGCTAGCTAGAGTCACAGTCTGTCCTACTTCATTTATACGACACTTCAAAATATCCGACAATTTTATGCTCTGAGAAGTCGCATCATCGAACAACTGTTTGATGAAATAAACATGATTGATCAAATTATCTGTGCCAATTATCGAATTGTTCCAAATGTCATATTGCAAAATTTTACTATTATCTTTTTCAGCTAACCGGTTAAGAGGTTGTAAAAATTGTGCTTCTTTTTTCTTTTCACTTCTGCGATTTAGTATGTAAAGAGTCATGCAGAAGAGTACGATTATACCTCCGATTACTATTGTATTTGAATCCATTTTTGATTTGTTTAAAACGTAAATATGTGATCTTATACGACATAGCTATGCCAGCCATGCCTGTGAAATGAAAATAAAATTACCTTGCGTCAGCAAGAAATAGGAATAAATGGATTACCAGAAATAATGGAAAGGAAATATAATGTCGGTAGGCTTGAACCCAATAGCCAGATTTTCTGAAAAATAAATGTAGGGTAAGTATTTAGTAAAAAGCAACTTACCTGCAGCAATTGGACAAGCAGAAAATTGATTAAAAGAGTTCTTATAAATTGTACGCGAAAAAGAGCTATAAATACTTGACAGACTTTCGGTTCGTTCTGAATTACAAAACAAACTCATTGAATCGGGCGAAGTAAAAATAACCTGATTCGCAGATTTTGTGAGGGCATTCGAATTGTACACATTTCCGCTGTATATGCCTATCATTAAGGAATACAGAACGGAAATACTCAAAACAGTAGCTATCTTCAGAAATCTTTTCACGGCACAAAAATAAACTATTTGGATAAATGTTTACTTACAACAAACCTGATTTATGAAAATCGAGTGGTCGGGTTAATGTTGTTTTCATATCCTTTGTCGGGAGTTCGTGCCAGAATCTAATGGTTATATACTAATGCTGAACTAAATTAACAATGACAGATTCCTATTTTGAGATTCCTCACTACGTATCGGAATGACAGTCTGTTTTGTTTTATGCGGTGTTGGAGTTGGGCGGCTTGCCGCCCAACTCCAACACCGTCCATCAGATAGGAACATGTCATTCCGAATGAAGTGAAACGGAATGAGGAATCTCATTATCTTGTCATTTATGCATTGTAATCCTTAAAGTGGATTTTCACTCGGGATGACTTCCTTCATTCGAAGTTTAACCCAACACTAATTTTTAAACAACTCCAGATTAAACTGTTCCTGATAGGTTTTATCCAGAAACCGATCGACCCAATTGTAGAACGATTGTATGTTTTGAGAGGTGCAATCTTTTTTCTCCAGATCCGATTCTTTTTCAAATATCATCGACTCGATAGGTTGCAGCAACTGTACGTACCCAGTCTTTTGCTTGTTGATAACAGCCGACAAATTGATGTAATTATTCATCCGATCATAGGTTACCGGAAAACACTCTTCTTTAAACTTCAGTGCTGCCGAACAAATTGGCGATTTAAACTGATCGTTCATTGTTACAGCCCGAGGCAAATTTTCGCCTCCTGCAATCCAAACCGGTATGGCGACTGATGTCAGCGGAAAACCCAATACTGTCCACATCATGGCCTGATCAACGTGCTCCTTATTTTTTGCCCCAACAATACAAATGGCTGCCGAAGTGATAACCCGAGGAATGTAATCGATGAAAAACTTAAATTCAGGAACATCTCTTTTTGCCGGAAGTTCGGCCCACAAATCGGTTTTGGTTAAGGAATGGGTGAGGTTGCGCGACAAGTGATTAAACAAAAACGAAGGTGTCAGTTTTTTATCGGCGGCAGCCTGATTTAAAACTCCTTCGGCAGTGTGGTACCGGCAGAAGCCAAAACCTTTGGTCAGATCGGCCCGCATTGAATGATTGGTGCGTATTAGAAGTCCATTGGGAGCAATCGCCGGATCGTTGGCATCGTATTTTTTGAAATCGCGGTTACCTGTTTCATAATAAGCTGCTCCTCCAGAAGCATCAATAACGCCGAAATTAGCATCAACACCCATTGGCTTTGGCAGTGTTTCCAGCAATTTTTCAAAATCAGACAACGTTTGACAAGTTTGCAGAGCCAGCTTCATTACAACTCCTTCCTGATCCATATATTTGGTGGTATCGCCCAGGTTATTGTTGTAAGCTGCGGTATTGATGATCGCAAAGCCGGTTTCGTTGTATCCGCCCCAAATTGCTTTGCTCCAATCTTTTGTGCCGTCAACCAACCCGATGTATTTGTATTTGCCATCGGTAAAATAAGCCAGCGAATTTTGCATCTGATCGGTATCGCGGTTCTTGAAAAGCATTGGCCTGCCATCAGCAGTATATTTTCCTGAAATAAGGAATGTTGTACACGCAAATGTCTGAACAACAAACATCAGGAGAAATCCGGTGGTACATCCGAAAGTTAACTTCTTATCCATTTGTAAATATTTTAGATCATTTAGGCTATTGTCATGTCAACGTTATTACCCGAATGGCCGTCATTCGTTGAAACGATTAGACATACAAAAGTGCAATTTTATCTATTCAATTCCCCTTCAAAAGTATAATAACAATTGACCCAACAATCATGATAGCCGTGCCAATTAACTTTTTACGGATGCCCAGCTCTTTAAAAATCCGGTGTCCAAGCAATACGCTAACAAGGATCGAAAGCTGAAAGAGCGACAGAGCATATCCAACCGGCATGTGATCGAACGTGTAATTGGTTGTAAACTGCATGGTTCCAACACAAACCACTAAAAGGGCATATTTGCCCAAATGCGACCGATCTACTTTTTTCAGTTCCTTTTTTAAATCGAGACGATAGACAAACAGGAGCAGAAACGAAAAGATGGCGCCAAACCAGCACCAACTGATAAAAGCCAAAGTAGGAGAGGAAACAATGATTATTCTCTTTATGAATACCGCTTCAATGGCGGTTAGTATCATAGCCCAAATCCGGAATTGTATTTCAATTCTTTTCAGTAATGCCCAAGAGAATCGCTCTTCGGTTGTGTCTAAAACGAAGTAGCTTCCATAAATAATCAGCACAATACCAATAACTCCCCAGAAATTTGGTATTTCGTTCAACATGAAAATACCAACAAGAATGCCCACTATCGATTTATAAGAATTGATAGGACCAAGAACCGAAAGATCGCCTTTTTGCAGCGCTTTCACCAGGAATCCGTTTCCAAGAGCACCGGCAATTCCGCCCAAGACTGAATAAAACCAAAACTGTTGCGGCAACTCGTGCCAGTGAATGTTTAGCGCGATAAAAACACAAATGAAAGAGAGTAGGAGGTAGGTCAGAAAATTAACCAATAAGGGGTGATTCTTTTTAACCGTAAGTTGCTTTTGAAATACATTTCCAAACGGATTGGAAAGTATTCGTAATAATATAGCCACTGTAGTTAATAAAGTCTCAATCATTATTTTGGTTTGACCGCCGATGATTTTTGCGGTGTATCAGCATTCAAAAGTACGTCATTTCCTAAAGCGTCGATCATTTCATCGGCTGAAGTGACCACTTTTCATCTGTTTATAATTTGTTTCTAAATTGCCAGATGGAACTCCATGACAAAAAATAATCATTCTCCTGTGAGTCTAAATTAGTAGGTTTTGTCATGTTCGTTTCGGATGTTGTTAGCTTTAAAGGAAAGAAATCTCACGTTATCAGTTCTTCAGAAAAGCTCTTTGCTTATCCAATTCGATGAATGATCAAAGGCTTTAAATTTGGACGATTAGACAATCTCTCAAGTTTTTCACAATTCTTTAAAATCGAGAATATATTTTTCCAGGCGATTCAGGCCTTCGATGATGTTTTCGAGCGAATTGGCATATGAAAAGCGCAGATAACCTTCGCCGTTTTCACCAAAATCGATTCCCGGCGTGACCCCAACATGTGCTTTTTCCAGAATATCAAAAGCCAGTTTGTACGAGTCTGAAGAAAGATGCCGGGCATCCACAAAAATGTAAAAAGCCCCGGTTGGCTCAACTGTAATTCGAAATCCCAATTCGCGCAAACGTCTGATCATGAATTTTCGCCGCTCATTGTAAATGTTTTTCATGTGCCTGACATCGGCATCTGCCTCGCGGAGAGCGGCAATCCCGGCCCGTTGAGCCACAGAACTGGCGCAGATATAAAGATTTTGTTGAAGCTTTTGGATTGGACGAATAAACTCCTTAGGAACAATTACATAACCCAACCGAAGTCCGGTCATGGCATACAGTTTCGAAAATCCATTCAGCACAAAAGCACGATTGGTAAATTCCAAAATGGAGTGAGCCTGATCTTCGTAAACCAATCCGTGATAAATCTCATCGGAGATAATATAAGGCGAAAATCCGGCGATTGATTTTAATGTTTCCGCAGAAAGTAGGTTCCCCGTTGGGTTCATCGGACTGTTGATCATGATCGCTTTGGTTCGTTCGGTAATTGCAGAACAAATATTTTCAGGCCGATACTGAAACCCATCTTCTTCGTAAACAGGCACTTTCACCATTTTTGCACCTGAAAGGCTGATAAAATTCGGATAACAGGCATATCCCGGATCAGAAAGAATAATTTCGTCGTCGGGATTACAAAGCGCGAAAAGCACCATTAAAATGGCCGGCGAAGTTCCGGAAGTAACAATAACCTGTTCGGGAGAAATACGAACGCCGTAGTTCTTCAGGTAACTGTCGCATATTTCCTGTCGCAATTCCGGATCGCCCAAACTGTGTGTATAATGTGTCCGGCCTTGTTTCATAGCTGTTTCGCTTGCTTTCAACACGCACGAAGGAACATCAAAATCGGGTTCACCAACTTCTAAATGGATGATGTTCTTTCCTTCATTTTCCAGAACAGAAGCTCGTTCAAGAACTTCCATAACGATAAAAGGAGTTATATTTTTGGCCTTTTCAGAAATCATTTTGGTTTTTATTTGGGAACCCGAAAATACTCAAGAAATTGCAATTGTAATATTATTGTAAAAAATAATAATGCACATTTCCGATTTAAAATCGAAAAAAGTAATTTTACTGATCTCTAAGATTCGGGCATATGAAGAAGATTTTATTTTTTTGCGTTTTGATTGTATTTGCGATTCAGTTGTCGTTTGCACAAAAGAATATCAAACCTATAATTTCATCGCACAATTTTATAAATCAGTCAGAATTATGGGAATCTATTGGCAACGGAATCCTTAACTATCAGGCCGATGTAATGTATATTTATGGAAAAATCTATGTTACACCGTTAATGCCCGACAGTGCAAAGCACAAATTGCCAACACTCACCGAAGCATACCTTTATCCTCTTTACAATCAGTTTAAAAAGAATAACGGTGAAATAATTCCCGGTTATTCCGGAGATGTATTTCTCATACTGAATTTTACAGCGCAACCCACACAGATCTACAAACAGTTGGCTGCCGAGATGCGCCCCTTTTCAGACATGCTGACTGTTAAAATAGGCGGAGCCGAACATCAGGGAAAGTTGCGCATTTTGATTAAAGATCAAGCCCAGCTTGAAAAAATAAACAACATTAAGCCAAGTTTCCTGGGGCTGGTTGGCAATTTAAGCGATATCGACAAGAATATCGATTCGAATAAAATGCCATTGATTGAGGTTGACTTCAACGAATTAACAAATTGGAAAGGGACTGGAAATATACCTTTTGAAGATTTTACAAAAATCAAAGCCTTGGTTGACAAAGCACATAAGCAAAACAAAAAGATCAGCATTGCTTATTGCCCATCGTATAAAACGGTTGCTGACCTGATCCAAACCTCAAAGGCCGATTTCATGACCACCTCGGAAGCTACACGAATGGCTGGATTCTTTGCCCCAGCGAAATAACCTGCCAATGATAATTTAAATCAGTATTTATGGGAGATAGGCCACTTTCCCAACAATGTGTTTGCCGCCCGAATCTAGGTGAATAAAATAAATTCCGGCTCTTTTACCTGTAAAATTCAGGCCCATTTTATTCTGGCCAATCAAAGTAAAAGCAATATTCTGTTTTTTACCGAGCAGGTCATAAACTGCTATCTCCTCAGGGCAATCAATTGCGTCAACAGTTTCTACATTTAAAATTGAATTCCCGGAGATTGGATTTGGGAAAAAATGTGCCTCGGTAGTATTCGATTTTAAAGTATCGACCGTGGTGGTATCGTCAATATTACACGCTATTAGTTCGACAAGCAAGGCGGAACCATTTCCACTCAGGTTTTGTGAATTGTATGTTGTCCAGCCATCATTGTTTTTGAGGTAAAAGCTGTTGGTTACGTCCGATTTTCGATCTGCCATGTAAACAATCAGTGAATCTCCTGCATTCATTTTCGAAATGTTGTATGAAACAAAGAAATTTCCGGTTGTCTTTACAGGATTGGCGAATGAAATAGAATTCATTGCATCGCTGTAGAACTTGTTGATATTAAATTTTTCGGAATAAATTAAGGTTTCAGGCTTATCAGTCCCTTGATATACCTGTATATCTATATAAGAATTGGTATATAGCGGATTAATCCTGGCTTTGGCAATACCCAAAGATATTCCTGAAATTTCACAATTTTTAGAGAAATTAAATTGCTCTGCAAATTCGGTAAACCCAGACAAATTTGATCCACTATAATAACCTTTCTTGGTTATTAAATCAGGTATCTTAACGATTGTATGAGTATCAGTATCTTTAAAGTTTGTTTTAGGACTGCAAAGTATTGTCGTTGAATTTAGTGGCATCCCATCAAGCTTTTCAACATTCGAATTTAATGGATCAAGCCAGATTTTTAACTGTTTATTGCTTTCAGTTCTGTAATTCCATGCCAACGCAAATTTTTCGAAATAATCATTCTTTGGTAATCCCGGTGGACAGCCTGATGAGCCACCAGTCAGTGAACCAATCAGTTGCTGGTTCTGGTCAAAAAGCGGACTGCCTGAGGATCCTTGCTCTGTTACTCCATATTCCCACTGTTGAACATTCCAGAACCCTTTGGGAAGATAACTACTGTTGAACTTGGAAGTTACAGCTGGGTTACTGTCAATCGAAATTTTTTTGATATCACCCAGTGGGTGATGGATGCAAATTGATGAGCTTGGCGCTATATTTTTTCGGTTCCAACCCACCAAATATGACCGATAATTTGCTGGTGGAGCATTATTGAGGCGGACCAAGGCAAAATCCAAACTGTCAAACGAAGCTTTGAGAGAACTTCCTGACAAAGAATGGCTTATATCACCATCAATCGATCCACAATAAGGCGATTCGTAATTAAAAAGAAAGATAGAAGACTGAGCTTGTGTTTCGTTTTTAATACAATGGTTTGCTGTCAGGACGTAAGGGGCTCCGTCCAGAGACGTATTATTTACCATTGTGCCTGTACAAATTTCGGTACCTTCAATGATTATCCGACACACGCCATCTCGAATATTTTCTGAACCGTTGGCTATATCACAATTCACATTCACATTGCACGAGCCTGAAATACCCAAAGGCCGATGCTCTTTGGTCACTATACCCACATAATCGTGTGCAACTTTAGCAATTTGCAGTTCACCCCGAAACGAAACATTTACAGGCTCTTCATATTGTAACAAAAGTTCGTCACCTTCAATGGGTTCAACGGCAAATATGTATTTGTCCGAATTATTGTCTGATGTATAAGCTCCTTTTATTTCACCTGTATTCTCACTGATCAGGAACAATCGGGCATTTTCAGGTAATTTATACCGGTCAAAAATCAGGTTTAATGAATATGCTCCGGATGAACGAATGCGCAATTGCCAAACATTTACCTCGGTTGTATTATACCAAGTGCCTGAATTATTTGGATTTAATGATACATCGAAGGAATAGGCAAATCGAAACGGCTTCAGCATATTTTGGTCAGAAATGCTATATAATCCTCTCATTTTCAAGTTATCTATAGTAGGCATAACAACCAAATCAGTAAGAGAAGAAGCTGATTTTTGTTTTTGTATTTGAATAGGGATTCCACCTCTTGAGATTTGTCCGGTTGCCGTAATTGGTAACACAAACAGAAGAATTAGTATAGCTCGAAAAGCCGATTTTAGATTCATTTTCTAAAACAAATTAGAATTCAAATTTAAGATTAATATTGAATCATGGAATACTTCCACAAAACCAATTAAATTTGATGAATTAAAATCGGTTAGAAGTGAAAGTACTTTGCATGTTTGTTGATGAATTCAGCTATTTTCCATAACAGAAAAATCTGGAAAATGCGATAGAAATTTCGGAGGGAAAGCTGTTTTCGAAAGCAATTCTTGCTTTTATTCAGGTTGAACAAACAGATGAAGAGAGCGATCTTAAATCACGTGATAAAAAGCTTGTTAACCATCTGAAATGGGTTGCGCGAAAGAATGAAACCAATTCCATTATTCTGCATTCCTTTGCCCATTTATCCGAATCAAAAGCGTCTCCGGAATTTACTAAAGAACTGTTTAATGAAGCTGAAAAAAAGCTTCAAAATGCAGATTATTCAGTCGCACAAACGCCATTTGGTTATTTTTTGGATTTAAACATTAAAGCTCCAGGCTTTTCGCTGGCGCGAATCTGGGCAAGCTTATAAAAGTATGCAACTAATTGATCTACATACCCATAAAACCAACAAGACTGAGAATGCTCAGATCCTTAATATTTTTGCACAAGATTTACCTCTTGAAGTACCAAATTTTCTTTTTTCGGTTGGCCTCCATCCATGGCACATCGAAAAAGTAAACCCGGAAGAATGTTTTCTGGCTATTGATCGTGTAGCAACGCAAAAAAACATGCTTGCCGTTGGCGAATGCGGCCTTGACCGATCGATTGCGACAGGCTTCGCACTGCAAGAGCAATGTTTCAAACAACAAATACTGATCGCTAAAAAATATTGTAAGCCATTGATTATTCATTGTGTACGGGCTTATTCAGATTTGCTGAAACAGAGAAAAGAGCGTAAATCGGGCTTGCCTTGGATTATTCATGGTTACCGAGGTAATTTGGAGACCACATTGAGCCTGATTAAGCACAAATTCTATTTTTCGGTTGGGGAACACCTCCTGAAAGATGAGTCTAAGCAGGAGATTTTTCGTTCAATTCCACTCGAACGCTTGTTTCTGGAAACCGATGAAAGTGAATTGCCCATTGCCGGGATTTATTCGTTGGCAGCTCAAGCTTTAAAGATGGACGAAAATGAATTGGTCCAAATCATAGCCAATAATTTCACTTCAGTTTTTGGGTCTGGATATTTGCATCCCGAACTATTATAGCTTGAAAATCAACACATAAATCCACTTAACAATTATTTAACCTGATTTTTCTGAAAGAATACGGATAAATCTTTGTCTATATTGCAAAACTATTTATGTTTGCACTCATTAATTCTGGTAAACGAAAAATGAATCATTCAGCAAAAAATATCACTTCCTGTGTTTCCCATCCGGTGGGTTGCAATGATTCCATGATGCACTTTATGTCTATGATAATGCGTTAGCCTTTAGGCGGTGTGATTTTCATGTTGTTTAAAGGCTCGAACCCAAATTCAAATTTTCCCAAATTTCAATTTTAAATTTTTATCATGTCAAATTGTGTCATACGATTTGGCGGAAACAGTTTATCCAAATTTCCAGTCCTGGAAGCTTTTGCCAGCCTCCTTTCCGAATCTGGAAATAACGAAACTGTTGTGGTTTCCGCCGTTCCAGAAATACAGCACATCCTCGAAGAGGGTATCGAATTGCTAACCAGCAATTCAATAACTTCTGATCAGATTATTAGCCAGATTCAAAACCTGGTTAGCGAGAGATTAAATGTTTTTCATCAATCAGAATTCGTTGAAAATTTAACTAATGAATTAAAAAACCTTCAGAATTTGCTGAAAGGGATTGAATTTACCGGCGATTTTTCGGTTTCGTTAAAAGATCAGGTAATCAGTTATTCAGAGCGGATCACAGCTGAAATCCTGCATTTGTTTTTGAGTAAAAATCAAATCAATTCAAACCTTATTTTTCCTGAAGACATTGGATTACGTGTGACTAAAGAATTCGGAAACGCTACCATTCTGTATGAAGAATCGACAGAACTTCCAACTTTATTACCAAAAGGGATTAACCTGATCCCGGGTTCGTATGGAATTACTTCAGGCGGAAAAATTGCCAGGCTTGGGAAACGGTCGGCTGACTACTCTGCTGCCGGAATTACGCGGTTAATTGGCGCCGATTCGCTCCAACTTTGGGGACTCGATAAAGAATTCAGGACTTCGGATGCTGCATTTATTTCCGGATCGCAACTAATTCCCCGCCTGACTTATGCCGAAGCTTCTGAATTATCTTATTTCAGCGAACAATCCATCCATCCCCGGATTGTTGAGCCTCTGATCAGCAATCATATTCCTATTCATGTTTATAGCCTGATAAACAAAGGTAAAGCATTGACAACCATTATCAATTCCGAATCGTTTGTTACGCCAAATGTGGTCAAAAGCGTGGTTCATACCGAAGAAATTGCAGTACTGAAGCTCAATGGCCCGGGAGTTGGTTTCAAACCAGGAATTCTGGCTAAAGTAACTTCGGCTTTTCACCAATCGGCTATTAACATCCGGTCGGTAATTACCTCACAGGTAAGCATTAACATTATCCTGAATAAATCAGAGATTGAAAAAGCCCAGCAAATCTGTAAACAATTACCACTTAGCTCGGTTAGTGAAATAATCATTGAAGATCAGGTTTCGTTGATCGCTGTTGTTGGACACGGAATGCAACAACATCATGGTGTTTCGGCCAAACTGTTTACAGCCGTTGCCCAGCATAAAATTAATGTTTTACTGAGTGGTTCCGGAGCTTCTGACCTGGCTAGCTATTTAATTGTTGACCAGAAAGATACCCGAAAAGCAATTACTGAAATTCACAACATATTTTTTAACGATATTATTTAATCCCTAAAATAAAGTAACATGACTGAACGGAAATTACATTTCGAAACGTTGCAATTACATGCAGGACAAAAGGCTGATCCCGCCACAAATTCGCGGGCTTTACCAATCTACCAAACATCGTCGTATGTGTTTAATAATGCCGATCATGCTGCAAACTTATTTGCATTGAAAGAGTTTGGGAATATCTATACACGTATGATGAACCCGACAACTGATGTGTTCGAACAGCGAATGGCAGCCCTTGAAGGAGGAGTGGCTGCGCTGGGTGTCGCTTCGGGCCATTCGGCACAGTTTTTAACCTTCACCAACATCATGGGCATTGGCGACAATTTTGTCAGTTCGCCGTACCTTTATGGCGGCTCCTATAACCAGTTTACGGTAACTTTTAAGAAACTAGGAATTGAAGCACGCCTGGCAACTGACCTTACGATTGAGTCATTCGAAAAACTGATCGATGAAAATACTAAAGCGATTTATCTGGAAAGTATTGGAAATCCGGGTTATGTAGTTCCCGATTTTGATGCTTTTGGCGCTCTGGCAAAGAAATACGATATCCCGTTTATTGTTGACAATACTTTTGGTGCTGGCGGTTACCTGATTCGCCCGATTGAACATGGTGCAAATATCGTGGTCGAGTCTGCTACCAAATGGATTGGCGGTCACGGAACCAGCATTGGCGGTGTGATTGTTGATGCCGGAAATTTCAATTGGGGAAATGGTAAATTTCCCGGATTTACTGAACCTTCAGAAGGCTACCATGGCCTGAAATACTGGGATATCTTTAATTTCGACGGTCCTTTTGGCAACATTGCTTTCATCATCAAAGCTCGCGTTGAAGGTTTACGCGACATTGGCCCATCGCAAAGTCCGTTCAATTCGTTCTTGCTGGTTCAGGGTCTTGAAACCCTTTCATTGCGCATGGAACGGCATATTCAAAATACCTTGGCTCTGGCCAAATGGCTTCAAGAACATCCGAAAGTTGCCAGTGTAAATTATCCCGGATTGGAAGGCAATCATTCTTATGAACTGGCTAAAAAGTATTTGACAAAAGGAGCTGGCGGTGTCCTTTCGTTTGATGTGAAAGGCGACAAAGATGCAGCCATTAAAGTGGTCGATAGCCTGAAACTGGTGAGCCATCTTGCCAATGTTGGTGATGCCAAGACCCTTATCATACAACCTTCAGCCACAACGCATCAGCAACTATCAGATGAAGCACAACTTGCAGCCGGAGTTTTCCCAAGTTCATTGAGAGTTTCGGTGGGTCTTGAACATATCGACGACATTATTGCCGATTTCGAACAGGCCCTGAGCCAAATTAATTAATTTTACGATCCCTATTCCTGAATTTCGGCATGGTCTGGAATTCAGGAATAATTTTCAATTAAACTATTGATATTATGCCAATTAATGTTCCAGATCAATTACCCGCAATAGAACTTCTTCAGAAAGAAAATATTTTTATCATGGACGAATCGCGCGCTGCGCATCAGGATATTCGTCCACTTAAAATAATCATTGTCAATCTGATGCCGATAAAAATTACGACTGAAACCGATCTGATCCGTTTACTGTCAAATACTCCGCTTCAGGTTGAAATCGATTTTCTCCGGATGAAAGGTCATGAGTCGAAAAACACGCCTGATGTGCATATGAAGGCATTTTATAAGACTTTCGATGAGCTGAAATCAAAAAATTACGATGGAATGATTTTCACCGGTGCGCCGGTCGAAATGCTTCCTTTTGAGGAAGTTACCTATTGGAAGGAGCTGACACAAATCTTCGATTGGTCGAAATCGCATGTGACTTCGTCGCTGTTTATTTGCTGGGCTGCACAGGCCGGATTGTTCCATTTTTACGGAGTTCCAAAATATCCACTGGAGAAAAAAATGTTTGGAGTTTTTAAACACCGGAATATGAATGATACTTTGCCTATTTTCAGAGGCTTTGATGATGAATACTTTGTGCCACACTCGCGCCACACTGAAGTTTTGGAAAAGGATATTCAGAAAATAATTGAGTTGAATATTGTGTCAAAATCAGAAGAATCAGGTGTAAATATGGTCATGACTTATGATGGACGACAATTCTTTGTAACCGGGCATTCGGAATATTCGAGATACACGCTGGACACGGAGTATAAGCGGGATGTAAAGAAAAAACTGCCCATTGAGATACCGATTAACTATTATCCAGACAATGATCCATCGAAAGAGCCTTTGATGCGTTGGAGAGGACATGCCAATTTATTAATTTCGAATTGGTTGAATTATTACGTCTATCAGCAGACTCCTTACGTCCTTGATAATTTATGCTTTGACATCTGATTGGTATTATATTGACTAGAATTTTGGTGATTTCTGGTTTTTCAGAAAAGTTAGTTTATCTTGGTTCCGCAAATAATTAAGAAAAAACATATGTTTCAATGGGATGACAAATATAGTGTTGGAATTCAGTCAATTGACGATCAACATAAAGAAATATTCAAGCTTTTTAATAATTTGCTTGATGCGATGAAACAAGGACATGGCAGTGAGGTTACAACTGAGATTTTATTGAAACTTGAAAGATATGCCATTGTACATTTCCAAAAGGAAGAGTTTTTCTTTCAACGCTTTAATTTTCAGGAATCTAAAGATCACATTCGAGAACACAATGATTTTACTAAAAAGGTGGTTTCTTTAAAAGCGGATATGAAATCAGGGAAGATTACTTTATCATTTGAATTATTGAACTTCCTGAGAGCATGGATTGACCATCATATTTTGGTTGTCGATAAACAATACTCGGATTGTTTTAGAAAAAATGGCCTGAGATAAATGATCAGGTTAATTGTTCTCAGCTCTTTGCTAATTCTTGATAATCACGAATTCTGTTCTTCGGTTTAGCGCCCGGCCTTCGGCATTTTCATTTGAACTGACAGGTTTCGAAAGCCCATAGCCCTTGTATTTCATCCGAACAACATTTATTCCATTGTCCATCAGATATTTATATACTTCCTTCGCTCTTGATTCAGAAAGTGCCTGATTCATTTCGGCACTTCCAACATTATCGGTATGTCCTTCAATTTCAATAGAAACAGTTTTGTTCAGGTTCAAGAAATCAATTAGTTTCTGAAGTTCAATTTTTGATTCAGGAAGCAAATCGTACGATCCAGTATTAAAGAAAACATTTCGCAAGACAACTGCACCTCCGACCTTTATTTTTTTCATTTTAATCTCAAGAATATACGGATCGATAATTTCCTTTTTTTCCTTCAACTGAAAATTATCTGAATAGAATAAGTAGCCTTCCTTCGATACATTGAAGGCGTATTCCTTGCCAAGTGGCAGGCACATCAGGAATTCCCCTTTTTCCCAACAGGATTCTCCCCTTATAACAGATTTGGAATTTTCCAGATCTGTAAGTTCAACTTTGGCACAAACCGGAGCCCCTGAATCTTCATCAACGACTTTTCCTTTAATGTACGAAACTGGTGTAGGTCGTGCTTCGTTATATAATTCAAACGAATAGATGTCCATTCCTTTCGATCCTGGCCTGTCTGATGAGTAATAAGCATTTTTCCCGGCTGCATCAACCACCAAACCTTGTTCATCCTTAAATGAATTGATAGGGTAGCCAATATTATGAGGTTCAGACCAAACCGAATCATTTTTCTGCCGCGAATAAAATATATCATAACCACCCATTCCCGGCCAGTAATCGGAAGCAAAATAAAGTGTTTTGCCATCAGAATGGATAAATGGTGACATTTCGTTTCCAGGTGTATTGATCGAATCGCCAAGATTGACCGGATTACCCCACATTGGAGCTCCCCATGCCGAAAAGCCTTTTAAATTACATTTCCAAATGTCCATCCCGCCCTTGCCACCACTACGGCTACTCACAAAATATAACGTTTCGCCATTAGCTGAAATTGAAGGTTGCGACTCCCACGAAGTAGAATTCACGGGCTCTCCGGCATTTTGAGCCAATGACCAGTTTCCTGCCTTAAAGCGCGAATAGTAAATATCGCAACTGCCTATTCCATCATTTCGTGTACATGCAGTAAAAAACAGAAGCTTCCCATCTGTTGAAATTGTTTGGGCGCCCTCGTTATATATTGTATTGATCGATGTGAGTGGCGTACTCGGCTGCCAAACATCACCGATAAGGTTAGATGTGTAGAAGTCTTCTTGTGCTACAGGATGTTGCAACGAAATGGATTTTGAACCTACAAGCCGGGTGAAAATAATGGTTTTTCCATCTACTGTGATAGTAGGCCAGTATTCATCATCTTCTGAATTAACATTGTCACCCAGGTTTACCGATTGAAATGGAACCGGATGTTTCAATAAGGTTACTGCCCCCAGACATTTCTCAATGCTTTGGAGAGCCTTGACAGCTAATGGGGCATTCGAATCAACCCTATTGAGGTAATCCTGATACGCATCACTCGCAATTTGATATCTTCCTGAACGATAATTAGCCTTTCCCAATAAATAATATAACTTGGGATTTTTATCCGGAGCAATATGAAGAGCTGCTTCAATGGCTTTTATCTGAAGCCCAACAGAATCAATATCCTGATAAATATCTGACTTTAACAGATACGCATCCAATAATACAGGATCAATGGCCAAAGCTTCGTCCAGAAGGTTCAGCGATTTATTGAAAAGTTTACTTTCATAGGCAATCCTTGCCTGTTCGAACACCTTGATTGCTTTTTTCTCGTTAGAGGAACTCTGCCCCGAAGCAAACAGATAAGTCAGCATGAAGAAAAAAATAAAATATTTTTCCATGAACGGGAGTATTGCTAATGCAGATTTAAAACTACTAGAAATTTTTCAGATCGAACAATAACATTTGAATACATTTTATCGTATTTAAATACATTTTCAGGTATGTAGCATAATAATCAGATTATCAGGGTGTCTAAAAAAAAAGTCTATATTTTTTCAGCTCAGAATACTTGAATATATCTATTTTTTTCATAGTTTAACAAACGGATATTAATACAATTTATTAACTTTTAAAACTTTAATTATCAAACTTTTAGATTTTTCGCAATGAAAACAAACAAGAATCTGAAAATTACGAAGAAAGGTATTGAACCTTTAAAAACAGATGGTGATTCTATTAAAAACACAAAATTGCACAAAGAAAAGAGCTCTAAACGGAGATTATCTATTTACGACGATTTTGCGGATGAAAATCTTGATGAACTTGATTATAAATATAGCGACGATCAATCAGACGAGGAATAAGATTTAAAACAAACAAATTAAGTGTTGCCCAAGGGGCTGGCATTTACATATAAAAACATCAAAGGACCAGAAATTCTGGTCCTTTCTATTTATTTAACCGTTACCTCAATTTTTTCAATAATTCCGTAATAATTTATCCATTGCCTGTTACGGAAATTAATTTTCAAATCAGCGTATCCATCTAAACCTGCATTCATTAAGATGGAATACGAATCTTCTGGCCCCTCCAACTCTGTGGAAATCAAAAACATTTTTTTCTTCTCGTTGTATATACAATCAATTTTCTTGGCCGTCAAATCAAATTTTACGCCGCCATTATTGCCGCCATATGGAGCCGAATAAGCTCTTCCGTAGTAAGGCAAATAAGCTTTCACCTGAAGGCTATCAAAAATCATGTCGTAATTTGAGGATAGATTATTGAAGTTTCCCAAATCGGAATTGGCCGAGCGGGCAACAAACTTAAAGTGCCCGGCCTGAATGAGGTTAGCCATCTCAAGTTGATGCCTGGCTTTAGTTTCTTTTTTATCATTCTGACTAAAACCAGCCAACCCAAGAAACAAGGTAACGATAACAAGAGCGCCAATCGTTTTCATTTTACCTGATTTTAAGATTTAAACTACTTTTATCTACGATAACCGCTGTCGCTTGGTTGCTCAAAATCACATCAATAGATTATTTCACTGTATTTTGAGGATTACCGGTAATGAAGCATTTCAGGTTATCGATAGTGATATTTAATAAACGTAACCGGGCTTCAAATGTTGCCCAGGCAATGTGCGGGGTAATAAAGCAATTTTGCACCGAAACCAACGGATTGTCGGGCAATGATGGTTCCGTTGAAAGTACATCGAGGCAAGCCGCCATTATTTGACCCGAATTGAGTGCATTGGCCAAATCCATCTCATTGATCAATCCCCCCCTTCCAGTATTTATCAGGACTGCTGTTGGCTTCATTGTTTTCAGCAGATCGCTGTTGACAAATTCGCCATTGTCCGCAGTCAGCGGGCAGTTTAAGCTCAAAAAATCACTTTCGGCAAAAACTTCCGATAGATTCTTCTGAACAATTCCAGCTGTTAAATCAGTTTTTTCGGAACGGTTTTGGAAGATAACTTTCATACCGAAAGCCAGACCAATTTCAGCCACTTTGCTGCCAATACGTCCAAATCCGACTATTCCAAGTGTCTTTCCGGCGAGTTCAATTTGCCGACTCTTTGAATATGAAAAATCAGGACTTTTGATCCAATCCCCGTTTCTTACTGAATTGGCATGAAGTTCAACCCGGTTGGCCACATTCAGGATGTGCGAAAAAACCAATTGTGCAACCGAATTGGTGCTGTATGCTGGAATGTTGGTAACCACAATACCCCGTTCAGCAGCAGCCTGAACATCAACCACGTTGTAGCCGGTCGCTGTAACGCCAATGTATTTCAGCGAGGGTAGTTGATCCATAAGCCTTTTATTGATGACGACTTTGTTGGTAACCAGCACATCTGCGCCTTTCGCTCTTTCCAGTACTCCTTCAGGTTTTGTCCGGTCAAAAATCACACATTCGCCCAGTTCGTTCAAGCTCTGCCACGACAGGTCGCCCGGATTGAGGGCAAATCCATCCAATACAACTATTTTCAAGGTTTTTCAGATTTAAATGATGTATAAAGGAAATTTAAAAAATGCAGTTTAACAAGGCTGAGTAATTAATCCTTCCTGCGATCGCTGAAAAATAGGAAAGCTATTTATTGATAAAATCGGCAACAACTATGGGTTTCCGGTCGGATGAATACGCTGAAAAATAGCCCAATGCGCCATTGTTGAAATTACTGATCGGGTTTGCAGGTGAAGCCGATTGGATCATTTCAATTCCGGAGATACTTTCGAGCGTCGAAAAATAATCATAAGTAGCTTTATCAATTGACTGAAGTTCAACAATTATAGTATCAGTTTCTTTAAAAACTGCCGAATGCTGAACTAGTCCAATTAGCTTGCCATCAAACAGTTTGTCTGAATACAGGTTGATTTCTCCTTCATCGGTTACAAGTTTTCCGTTGACATAGATTTTCATCCGGTAGTAGTTTTCAACGCCTATGGGATCGCGAATAAAACAATTTACTTTGTAGCCACTATCGAAAATTCCGAATCCATCGAAATACGAAAGGCTAAAATCGGCAATTGGGACAAGTTCATTCAGGAACGAACGGGCCGAATAGGTGACTCCATCATATTCAACATCAACAATATACCAGTAATTTGCCAGGGCCATAGTCTTTTCCAATTTATAAACGCCTGGCGACAATTCTTTAAAATACTTCGCTTTTCCATTCTCGGCCCTTACACTCACTTTTGCACCTGAAACCAATTCAGATGAAGTTGTGCCAAAATAAGGTGAAGTTTTAGAAACCAACACCGTAAAAGGCTCCCTGTTGGTGGTCATGGTTGCTTCTATCACAATAATTGACTTCGAATCAGCCAAATCAATCTCAATCACCTTTTCGCACGACGAAAAAGCGAGACCGGCAATGAAAATAACTCCTATGGAAAGAAACTTTTTCAAATAGATTTAAAATTTAAATTTGTAACTTGCTGAAGGAATGAACTTAAACAATGAAATCTGAACTGCTTCTGTTTGATCCGGATTATCTTTGTTTTGCCTGAAAGATATAAAATAAGCGTTTTCGCGACCATAAGCATTGTAAACCGAAAAGTTCCAGCTCGATTCAAATCGTGAGGTCTGTTTTCTAATCCAGGTCAATCCCAAATCGAGCCGGTGATAGCCAGGCATCCGGTATCCGTTTCGTTGGGTATAATATCCTATCGTTTTTCCGTCGATAGTGTATTTTCCATTAGGGAAAGTTACAGCATTTCCGGTATTGTACACCCATGTGGCCGAAAAATTTAGTTTCCGGCTGAAATTATACATCATAACTACAGAAACATCGTGCCTTCTGTCCTGCCTTGCCGGAAACGGATTGCCATTGTTGATCAGATCGAACTGCCGCATGGTTTTCGACCAGGTGTAACCCAGCCAGCCTGTCAGTTTGCCATAATTCTTCTTGAACAAAAATTCAGCGCCATAAGCCCATCCACGTCCGTAAACCAATTCGGCTTCAACGGTCGAATTAAAAACCAGGTCGGCTCCGTTTCGGTAATCGATCTGGTTTTGCAGGTTTTTATAATAAACCTCGATGGACGATTCGAACATATTCTTTTTCATGTTCCTGAAATAGCCCAACGACCACTGATCGGACAACTGCGGTTTTACATTATCGCTGCTTGGCAACCAAACATCGGTTGGGGTCGACGAAGTTGAATTGGAAAGCAAATGAATAAACTGGTAAATGCGGTTGTACGAAGCTTTTACAGCCGCCTGACTGCTTAGTTGATAATTGATCGCAAGACGGGGTTCTGGCCCTCCCTGGGTTTTTACCCATTTGAAGCTATCGTAACTAATCGATTCTTCAAGTTTGCCATCCGCATCAAACCGGTAAAAATCGCCTGGCCCAACGTTCGAGAACAAAGCCAGCCGCAAGCCATAATAAACCTGCAAACGTTCGGTTAACTGTTGGCTATTTGAAATATATACTGAATTCTCGAAAGCCCTCCGTGGCCTCACTGCCAGCGAATTATAGATGCTGGTAGGCGATGCATCAATTTCACCGGGAACAATTTTATGGGCTATCAGGTTAATCCCAAATTTCAATGTATTTCTGGCATTCGGATACCAGTTGAAATCTTGTTTCAGGTTAAAATCCTGAATGCGCGATCCCATAACTACATCTTTATCTCCCGAAAGATCAATCTGGTACGAATAATTGCTAAAAATAAAAGAACTGTTCGAAAATAGCTTTTCGCTAAAAGTGTGGTTCAGCCGGACTGTGGCCGTTTTGCTTCCCCAGTCGAACCCGAATTGATCCGGAATGCGGAACTTGTCGCGGCCAAAATATCCTGAAATAAATAAACGGTTGGCTTGGTTCAGTTTAAAGTTAGTTTTCAGGTTGATATCGTAGAAATACAATTGTGCATCACGAATGTCCTTGTCGGGCGCAAATTGCAGGAACAAATCGGCATAGGTGCGGCGGGCGCTCACCATAAACGAACTCACATCTTCTTTAATCGGGCCTTCGAAGCTCAGGTTCGACGAAATCAGTCCTATATTTCCGGTCGTTTCATATTCTTTCATGTTTCCTTCCTTCATCCGGATATCCAATACCGATGAAGCACGGCCCCCATATTCAGCCGGAATCGATCCTTTGAGCAGGTTGGCATCGCGGATGGCTTCCGAATTAAAGACTGAGAAAAAACCTAACAAGTGTGAAGCATTGTAAACCGGGGCTTCATCAAGCAAAATCAGGTTTTGGTCCAACCCGCCCCCACGAACATAAAAGCCGGTATTTCCTTCACCAGCTGGTTTTACACCCGGCATCAACTGCATGGTTTTAATCAGGTCGCGTTCGCCAAAAAATACCGGAATATTTTCAATTTGCTTCGGGTTAACCTTCACGTTGCCCATTTCCAGTGAAGTAATATTCCGGTCGCCCCGATCACCATTCACTTCAATATCTTCGAGTTCATAGCTTATCGCATTCATCTTAAAATTAATCAGTTTACTGGAACGAAGACTCAACGGAACCAGCTGATTTGCATAACCCATCTGACTGATATTAATGCTGTAATCGCCTTCAGGAATTGATATGGAATAGAACCCATAGGAGTTTGAAACCGTAGAATAGTTGGTGTTTTGAATCGTAACAACGGCGCCAATCAGATCCTCGCCGCTTGAAGAATCCGAGATTGTTCCGCTTACTGTGAATTTTTGTTGTGAGAATGCCCCAACGCAGATCAAAACGAAACAGAAAACAGATAAGATGCGGCAGAAAACCATAAATTCAGAAATAGGTTTTAAATATAGGTTTATTCCGTTGTATGTTCGTTTCACCCTACGATAAATATTATAATTTTAACACTCTTAAACAATCAATAATGAACAACTCGATCAGATATACACTTCCGGCCCGGTTTGGGCAAATTGTAGCGAAATTTGGGTCACGTCCTTCACTTTCATTTGTGGGCGAAGAACCTTATAGCTATGTCGAATTAAATCAGAGAATCGATGCACTGATCAGGCTTCTGGAAGATTTGGGCGTACAACCCGGCGATAAGGTTGCTATTTTAAGCACCAACATGCCCAACTGGGGAATTGCTTATTTTGCCATTACTTTTATTGGGGCTGTTGCTGTGCCGCTTTTGCCCGATTTTACTGTTTCTGAAATCGAAAATATCATCAACCATTCTGAACCCAAGACCATCTTTATTTCTGAAAAACTGGTAACAAAACTGGATCAGTTGAAGGCAAATGCATTGATTCATCAGATTGGCATGGAAGATTTTACGGTTGTCAAAACGACTGGTGAAGCGCCCGTTTATCAGTTGGAACAAAAGCCATCCAAACAATACGATATTCAGGAAGATGATTTGGCTGCGATTATTTATACTTCGGGAACGACCGGTAATCCGAAAGGTGTAATGCTAAGCCATAAAAACATTTCAATTACCACAGAACAAGCTTTGTGCTGCAGGCAGGTAAATGAAAATGACCGTTACCTGTCTATTCTCCCCTTGTCTCACGCCTACGAAAATACGCTTGGTTTTGTGATGCCAATGCTTTGTGGATCGTCTGTTTATTATCTTGGTAAACAGCCAACCCCATCGGTTTTACTTCCATCTTTACTCGAAGTAAAACCTACCATGATATTTGCTGTTCCGCTGATTATCGAAAAAATTTACCGAAACAAAATTCTCCCTGCTTTTACCAGAAAATGGACTGTTCGCCAATTGTATAAAGTGCCATTTATCCGGAAGACGCTGAACAAAGTGGCGGGCAAAAAATTAATGGAAACCTTTGGTGGTGAACTCGAATTCTTCGGAATTGGCGGCGCTAAACTCGACCGCAAAGTGGAACAATTCCTGATTGAAGCTAATTTCCCATACAGCATTGGATACGGACTGACTGAAACCGCGCCACTTCTGGCCGGGATGAAAACATACGCTTTTCGCCTACAATCGACTGGTCCGGCAATTACCGGGGTTGAACTGAAAATTAACAACCCGGATGCAAAAACCGGTGAAGGCGAAATTTGGGCTAGGGGCGCCAATGTCATGAAGGGTTATTACAAAGAACCCGAATTAACGGCTGGGGTAATTACTCTCGATGGCTGGTTCAAAACAGGCGATTTGGGCGCTTTCGACGATGACGGATATTTACACATTCGTGGCCGGTTAAAAAACATCATTATCGGGGCTAGTGGCGAAAACATTTATCCTGAAGAGATCGAATCGGTCATCAATGAATTTCCTGATGTGCTTGAATCACTGGTTGTTCATCAAAAAGGAAGGCTGGTGGCCCTGGTACATTTAAATATGGAAGAACTGCAAGCCAGATATTCGGAACTGATTGAAAATGGTTCACAGCAGGCCGAACAAAAGATGAATGAGTTGTTGAAAGAATTGCAAAAATACATTAACGAGAATGTCAACAAGTTTTCACAGGTGCAGTTGGTAACGATTCAGCCCGAACCTTTTGAAAAGACTGCCACACAAAAGATTAAACGGTTTTTGTATAATTAATTACCAAAGAAGCGATGCCTGTCATCATAATGAATGTCGGGATTTTATTTTCTGCCTGTCCAATCTAAAATACTGCATTTTATCGTTCCATTTACTTAAATTTTTCCCAATGAACCAGTTCTGATAAGGGGTTTCTTGATTTCGAAGGAGCTTCGGATGTGGTGTAACCCACTGGGATTAGGGCAATAGGTTCAATATACGCAGGCAATTGTAGCTTTTTTCGAACCATTTCGGTATCAAAATTACATACCCAACAGGTGCCGAGCCCTAAATCGGTAGCTTTTAAAACCAAGTGATCTATTGCAATAGCAACGTCAACGTCGGCAAAATCCTTTCCATCCGATTTTCGTTTCCACGACAGGCTATGATCAGAACAAACAACAATACAGACAGGAGCTTCTTTGAACCAATTTCTTGGATACACATCGTGAAGATCAATCAGATTTTCAGGTTCGGTAACGACGATAAAATGCCATGGCTGGAAATTTACCGCCGAAGGCGCCAAATGAGCGGCCTGCAGGATTTCCAGAATGGTGTTTCTGTCAACTTTTTGTCCGGTAAACGACCTGACAGAATAACGGCTACTTATAACTTGGTCAAATTCCATAACAAACAGTTCTATTTTTGGCGTGTAAATCTATTAAATACAACTACAAATAAATCCTTCGGCCAATTCATCCAAAAGTTCATCAACAGTGGCCTTTTCTCGATCTGGTCCTTTGCATTCATCACACACCGGAAGGTGAAATTGGATATATCCTGCGGATCTATTATTTTTCTTGACACAAAACACTGGCTTGAAAAATCGGTCATTCGATGTATACTATTTGTGTATTTCTGACCAAAAATAAGTGAATAAATCCAGATTCAAAATTCCATCTCTAATCTATAAATGTCACCTTCAGGACTCGATTAAATGTTTTTTTACTGATTTATTGTCAGTTATTTCGTCGAAAAAGGCAATTCTGACCGATCTTTCATCGTTTTTCCCCATGGCACGATAATCGTAAAAACCAATTCAAGTTTTAAACTTTATAACTACATTTGTGACTTTCAATTTTTGATCAATTAAAACCCAGATAATGGCATTCATAAACAAAATTCTAGGCAAATTTCTCGGCTCAAAAGCTGATAAAGACATGGCTGAGATTGCTCCCCTGCTCGAACTCATCAAAAAAGAATACGAACGCATTAATTTGTTGTCGAACAACGAATTGAGAGCAGAATCGGCCCGGTTAAAAGAACTGATTAAAGAACGGATTAAACCGGAAGAAGACCGGATCGCCGAGTTAAAAGAGCTTGTTGATTCCGTTGATATTCAGGAAAGCGAAAAGATTTATCAGGAAATAGATAAACTTGAAGAAAAAATAGATGACAAGTTAGAGGAAGTCCTGAACGAAATTCTACCGATTGCATTCTCGGTTGTAAAAGCGACAGCCAAGTTATTTACTGAAAATGAGCGTGTTGTTGTACAGGCTACCGATTTCGACAGGGATTTGGCCACGACCCGAAACAGTATTCAGATTGAAGGTGAAAATGCCATCTGGCTAAATAAATGGATGGCAGGCGGAAGCGAGATTACCTGGGAAATGATTCATTACGATGTTCAGCTCATTGGTGGTATTGTTTTGCATCAGGGAAAAGTTGCAGAAATGGGAACCGGCGAAGGAAAAACATTGGTTGCAACATTGGCTGTATTCCTGAATGCTTTGACCGGAAGAGGCGTCCATTTGGTTACCGTAAACGACTACCTGTCGAAACGTGACTCGGAATGGATGGGACCAATCTTCGAATTCCACGGTTTGAGCGTTGATTGTATCGATAAACATCAGCCTAACTCCGAAGGCCGCCGTAAAGCATACCTTTCTGATATTACCTACGGAACAAATAATGAATTCGGTTTCGATTACTTGCGCGACAACATGGCTATCAGCCAGCGCGACCTGGTTCAGCGGAAACATCATTATTCAATAGTGGATGAGGTTGACTCGGTTTTAATTGACGATGCCCGTACTCCTTTGATTATTTCAGGTCCTGTACCAAAAGGTGAAAACCAAAAATTTGAAGAACTGAAACCTAAAGTTGAGAAGTTATACGCTGCTCAGCGAAATCTGGCCAACCAGTGCTTATCGGATGCTAAACGAATTCTGAATAATCCGAATGCCACCAAAGACGAGAGGGAAGAAGGTTCAGTTTTGCTTCTTCGTGCGCACAAGGGATTACCGAAAAGCAAAGCACTTATCAAGTTCCTGAGTGAAGAAGGAATTAAGGCCATGATGACCAAAACAGAGAATAATTATATGCAGGACAACAACAAGCTGATGCATATCATTACCGATCCTCTGTTTTTTGTGATTGAAGAAAAACAAAATTCGGTAGAATTAACTGATAAAGGAGTTGACCTGATTTCGGATGACGTTGATGATCCTTCATTCTTTATTTTACCTGATGTTGGTTCTGAAATCGCTGAAATTGAAAATAATAAAGCACTGACAAAAGAACAGGTTCTTGAAAAAAAGGACGATTTGCTGACCAATTATGCCATCAAATCAGAACGTGTCCATACCATCAACCAGTTGCTGAAAGCATATGCCATGTTCGAAAAAGACGTGGAATATGTGGTGATTGAAAACAAGGTAAAAATTGTGGATGAGCAGACAGGTCGTATTATGGAAGGCCGTCGTTATTCTGACGGATTGCACCAGGCGATTGAAGCCAAGGAACATGTTAAAGTTGAAGCAGCTACCCAAACTTTTGCAACCATTACCCTTCAGAATTATTTCAGGATGTATCACAAACTGGCCGGTATGACCGGTACTGCCGAAACTGAAGCAGGTGAGTTGTGGGACATCTATAAACTCGATGTGGTGGTTATTCCAACCAACCGGAAAGTCATCCGCGACGACCGTGAGGATTTGGTTTACAAGACCAAACGTGAGAAATACAATGCCGTAGTTGAAGAAATTGTTGAGCTGAATAAAATAGGAAGGCCTGCGTTGGTTGGTACAACTTCGGTAGAAATCTCGGAATTGTTAAGCCGTTACCTCAAAATGCGCGGTATCAAGCACAACGTGCTGAATGCCAAATTGCATGCCCGTGAAGCCGAAATTGTTGCCGATGCCGGGGTAAAAGGTATGGTAACCATTGCCACCAACATGGCAGGCCGTGGTACCGACATCAAATTAACTCCTGAAGTAAAAGCATTGGGCGGGTTGGCCATTATTGGTACCGAACGCCATGAGTCACGGCGTGTCGACCGCCAGTTGCGCGGACGTTCAGGTCGTCAGGGAGATCCGGGTTCTTCCCAGTTCTTTGTTTCGCTGGAAGACGATTTGATGCGCCTGTTTGGTTCCGACCGTATTACCGGAATCATGGACAAGATTGGGCTGAAAGAAGGCGAAATGATTCAACATTCGATGATTACCAAGTCGATTGAGCGCGCACAGAAGAAAGTAGAAGAAAACAACTTCGGCATTCGTAAACGTTTGCTCGAATACGACGATGTGATGAACTCGCAACGTGAAGTCATCTACAAAAAGCGCCGTCATGCTTTGTTTGGCGAGCGGGTAGAG
>Ga0208789_1000486_pt1 | contig 37015 bp, 25 predicted proteins | sample Methanotroph_Enr_FD_187368 | JGI IMG/M metagenome (GOLD analysis project Ga0208789, IMG submission 187368) | Enriched soil microbial communities from Old Woman Creek wetland in Ohio, USA - Methanotroph_Enrichment_5 (SPAdes) (version 2) | ecosystem: Environmental > Terrestrial > Soil > Wetlands...
GGTGTTCACATACGCATCTATGGCGCGCACCGGATTATTCTGGCTGACGTATTCATCGACACAAGGCGGCAGCAACATGTCTTGCTGACGGTTTAATACGGGTTGATAGCGGCGTGATGTCATGATGGTTGGTTAACTGGCGGTTAGCGGATGATGTGCATATTATAAAATAGGGTGTCTGATAATACTTTCACAGTCTCTCCGGCTTGGGAACCCAGTTAGCGAAGCTCCAGCTTCGCGAGTCGGGAAGCTGGAGCTTCCAAGACTGCATTCCCAAGCTGGAGCTTGGGAACGAGCGAAAGGCGAAAAGGCAAAGGTCGTGTCGACGCTCGTTTTTTCGCCTTTAGCCCTGTGCCTTTCGCCTTATCCGTTTAATCCGTGGCTGAATAGTTGCCTATTTTATAAAGACTCAATCCGAGCGAGTTCTCTCGCCAGTATCTCTAACAGTTTATTTCCGTCTACCGGCTTATTTAAAAAACATCGAATCCCCATATCGATTGCTTTATCCTTATCAATTTTTTCGCTATAGCCGGTGATCAGAATAACCGGCAGTTTCGGCCTGATTGCGAGCATCGCGCCGGCCAATTCGGCACCGCTCAAATACGGCATGGTTTGATCGGTGAGAATCAGGTCCACGCTGTCAGGATCAAGTTGAAAAGCGTAGCGCGCATCGACAGGGTCGGTAAAAACGCTAACCAGATAACCCTGATCTTCCATCAGTTCCAGATAATAAGCAGCTAAAGACGCTTGATCTTCCACGATCCAAATGCGCCAACGTTTTTTCATTGATGCAACCGGTTTAACAAGAGGCGTTGTCGGCGTGATAGCCTCTATATCCACGAAAGGAAATAGCAGCCGGAAACAAGTGCCGTGTTCATAGCTGGTTTCTATCAGCACATGACCATTGTTCTTGGTGACCACGCCCTGCACCATACTGAGTCCGAGTCCCGAGCCCTTGCCAACCTCTTTAGTGGTAAAAAAAGGATCGAAAATACGTTGCTGTATATCGGCTGGAATGCCGTTGCCGGTGTCCTTCACTTCCAGGACCACATAGTCGCCGTCAATGATAGCGTGGCAAACGGCGCAGACTTTGTGGTTGATCCTGGCTCGCTTCAAGGTAATATCGATACGGCCTTGCTCGCCGATGGCGTCGCGGGAGTTAACCGCGAGATTAATTAACACCTGTTGGATTTCAATCGGATCGATCCGTACCGAAGGCAGGGAAGGTTCAATGTGAGTAACAACTTCAATGCCTGCCGGAATGGCGAAGGACAGCATGGCGGCTGCTTTCTCCACCTCGGCCACGATGTCCACAGGAACACTGGCCACGCCGGAAGATGTGCGGCTATAGGCAAGCATCTTGGCGATCAGGTCGCGAGCCCGTTCGCTGGCGGAAATGACTTCCCCCAGATAGCGGGCCAGTTTATCCGAAGGATCGGATACGCAACGCTCCAGGGCCAGGTTGGAATAACCGAGTATGGCGGCCAGGATATTGTTAAAGTCATGGGCAATCCCCCCGGTCAATTGCCCTAACGCCTCCATTTTCTGCGCTTGTTGCAGTTGTTGTTTCAACTGCTTGCGCTCGGTGATGTCCCGTACCAGCACGATGACATCGCCGCTATCGGCAAGATTGGCTAAACGCGCCTCGTAGTAGCGCTCGCCGCTGGCTATGCTGAGTTGATATTCAAAAGTAATCAGCTTACCGCAACTTTGTTGCTCTTCGATTTTTGCTGCAAACAGCTCCGTCTGCTCCGGCGGCAGCACATCGATCATGCGCCGCCCAAGAAACTGTTCCGGCGATACATAGAGCTCGTCCATAGCGATTGGACTGGCATGGTAGCTGAGAATAGTGCCATCCAAGCCCAGACGGAAGTAGAAATCCGGCAATGCATCGAAAATGGATTTCAGTTCCTGGTCGTAGCGAAGACGATCGGCCTCCGCCTGTTTGCGCACCGTAATATCGACAATAGCCGCCAACATACGCAGGATCATACCGTTCTCATCGCGAAGGGCGACAACATTCAAATGTGCCCAGACATCACGGCCGTCCTGGTGAATATAGCGCTTTTCAGTCACATATTCGGGAGCTTCTCCGCGTGCTATGCGGCGAACACCTTCAATATCCTTTTCCCGATCATCGGGATGAGTGATCATGACAAACGTCTTGGTTAAAAGCTCTTCCGCGGGATAGCCGAGCATCTGGCAGAATTTCAGGTTTACATGCAGGAGTCTTCCGGTCATTGGATCGATTTCCACCATACCGATAGCGGCGGTTTCAAAAATTGTCCGAAAGTGCCGCTCGCTCTTCTTTAGCTCCTGCTCCGCCAGCCTGCTCTCGGTTACGTCATCGTAGATGCCGACAATATTGCCATTGGCTAAACGATAGAAATAGTTTTCCCTCCAGCCGACTATATGTTCGTCCTGACAGTGCTTAACCGCAAAATGTTCAGGCCGGCCTGTAAGCCAGACTCTACGCAACACATTGAGCAGCTCTAAATCGGCAGCGCCCGAAAAAATATCAGTCACCCGTTTGCCGATGAAATGATAGCGACTGGTTTTTTCAGTCCGCTCCGTCGCCTGATTGACTTCCAGGAAAATAAACTCATTGCCGTCATCGACCGCTTGATAGACCACGCCGCAAGAGGTCATATTTTCGAATAATTGACGGTATCTCGCTTTTTGTTGTTTGATTTCACGATAAGGGGCCTCGATAGTAGTGACAAACACGGCCTGATAAAGGAGAAAATCGCCAATAATTTTATAAAGATGACCTAATACATTAAAAGCATCGCTGGTGGTTTTGTATTGGGTGAAAAACAGCTCGCTCATAATGAAAACTATGGCGGCAGTAAAAAAATAAGTTTTCAGGTGATACATATTGGTACTGCAAGCCCGGCTTCGAAACCGGCTTGCAGCAATAATCAGCAGACCGATAATGACCCACTCACAGGCCATTTTAAAAAAGGTTAAACCGTAACCTTCAATAAAAGTGCGCGGAAGGATGGATTGATGGAAAATCACCACCCAAAAGATTAATAACGCATATAAGCTAAAGCCCAACAACAGCAAATGGCAGGCGGGCAGCTTGCGTAAAGGAACGGTAAACATGAACGATGCGATACAGAGTGCCGCCGCCGCAGTGAACCGGGCCGCCAACCAGAAAGCAATACCCTTTTCGGAAGATGAGGGGGTAATAAAGTCAGGCATCCCCTTATAAGAGAGCATGTGGCCGAAATCCAGTAAACCGGTGGCTAACATAGCGCAACCCAAAAACGTTATACCGGTTGAGCGGGCCGACGAAACACTATGCCAAGTGATACCGAATATCATGAATGCAACCAGAACCGAGGAAAATTCCAGCGACGTATGCAAAGGCAAAAAGTTGCGCGGCGTCATCACAAAATAAGTGCCGGGCATCGACATGAACAAAATAGCTATCCCGGCCAGCAACACCAGCAATATGTTGTAGCGATTCATGCCCGGTACGAAGAAAATAGTGCGCTTAGCCATGAGTTATTTTTCAAACTGAAAAATTAAGGTTTAAGCCGAAATGTCATAACAATTCGGCTTTCAGTAAGCCAAGTAGAAACTTGGTATCCAAGGGTTTCAAGATACAGATTTTTGCACCGGCTTCAAGGATACGCCGTTCGCTTTCCAAACTCGGATGCCCGGTCATCGCTATTACGCGAATACCGCAGGTCTCCGAATCGGTCTTGATCTGCCGGCATACGGCGAATCCATCCAGCTTCGGCATCATCAGGTCGAGCAGAACAACGTCCGGTTCGAAAGCGCGTACCTTGCTGCCGGCTTCGAAGCCGTCGCTTGCGCCGCTGACTATAAAGGGTTCGTCCATATCGCTCAGCCAGTCGATGATGAAGCGGACGACCTGTTTGTCGTCGTCGACAACCAAAATCCGCAAATCGCTATGCTTTGATAGCGATTTGTGGTGTTTGGCAAACTGTTCCACGTGGCCGCGCAAAAAACGCCGATGTCCGCCCGGCGTTGTTTCGGAAGGTAGCAAGCCCTTTTGAGCCCATGCACGTACTGTGATCGGCGATACCAGCAGCAGCTTGGCGGCTTCACTGGGCGATAGGTAAGATTTATTGTCATTATTGGCCATAGCTAGATTCCTAATCGGTTAATTGGATAGGGAAACCCAAAGCGTCAATTGATCAAACATTCCTGTTGCAAAACCGGGCGAAACGGGCGATTGTTATTTTCCAACTGTTGCAGCAATTCCGAACAAGTTCACTACACTCTATTTTCCCCGAGACCCTAACCGGAACCAAGCCAAAACTACTGTACCTTAAAACTATAAAAAAACGATATACAACATTTTCATTGTTGCTTAATAACTGATGTTACGCACTGTCCACGAAAAGCACGAAAAATAGCAGCCGTAGTTTTGTCGCTGACGGGGTCATACCCGGCATTCATTCTCAGGCTCCCAAGACAAGCCCCTTACGTCATACACCCCAGTCTGTGGGATGCCGTCGTTCTGGCAGGGATGCCGGAACCCAGGCACAGGGAGGTGAAACTTCGTGTTACTCAAGTACCTGTAGAGCCGCCTAGTTACCGTCCATGGCACTGGATACCGGCATCCCTGCCGGTATGACGGGCGTCTTTTTAACCCGGCAGCCTTTTGCTTGTTGTGTCCGTGTTTTCCTATACCCCGTTTTTTCGTGCTTTTCGTGTCTTTCGTGGACTACGCTTTTTTTATCATGTACATGCGTAACATCAGTTAATAATCGGTGGATGCGTTGCACTCATTCACTCTACTTCAATCCTTAGACGCGTAGGGTGGATAAGTGCAACGCATTCACCAACAATGTAACCCACGCACTATGAAAGCGCTGTTCCAATATCCGGCAGTCGGCTATTGATCAATGAGAAAGCCATAACTGACCGCTGGGATAGTCATCTTCCGATAAAACATTAACCTGCCTCTCCCCAGCTAACCGATTGCGATTCTTGCAGGGCTAAACACGGTTTCCGATCGACCCTGAAACAAGCTACCGTAACCGCCAAACTTTGCGCCTGCTCTTCAAGTAAGCCCGCAGCGGCGGCAGCTTGCTGTACCAAGGCCGCATTCTGCTGGGTCATGTCATCCAGTTGGCTGATAACCTGATTGATTTGTTCAATACCGGCGCTTTGTTCAACCGAGGCGGCGGTTATTTCCGACATCACCCCGGTAACGCCGCGAATGGCGCTGAGCGTTTCCTCCATCGCAACACCGGCCTGAACAGCCAGCTTGCTGCCGGTGTGGATCTTTGTTGCCGATTGCTCAATCAGGTTTTTGATTTCCCCGGCCGATGCCGCGGCGCGTTGCGCCAGATCGCGCACTTCCCCGGCGACCACGGCAAAGCCTTGTCCTTGTGTACCGGCGCGGGCGGCTTCGACGGCGGCGTTAAAAGCGAGAATATTGGTCTGGAAGGCGATGTCGTCAATGACCGAAATAATGCTGCTGATTTTGTGCGAAGCCTCGCTGATTTCATCCATCGTCGCCACCACCTTACCGACAATAACCTCGCCCTTGCCGGCTATTTCAGACGCGTCAATGGCAAGCCGGTTGGCCTGCTTGGCGCCCTCGGCATTGGCCTGCACGGCCGAGGTCAACTCATACATACTGGCGGCGGTTTCTTCCAACCTGGCGGCTTGCTGTTCGGTGCGATAGGACAAGTCGTTATTGCCTGTAGCGATTTCTTTAGCGCCGGTATGGATATTATCGGTAGCGTCCTTAATCCGGTTGATGATTCCTTTCAGCTTTTCCACCGTGATATTGGCGTCATCCTTGAGTTGAGCGAACGTGCCTTGATAGTCATTGCTAATGGTTTCGGTCAGGTCGCCGCGGGACAAAGCGTCGAGTACGCGCGCCACGTCATTTAGTCCTACTTCGCTGGTGTACAAAAGCTGGTTGAGGCCTTCGCCTAACTCGCGCAGAAAGCCTACTTTGCCGCGTAAATCGAAACGCTTGGTAAAATCGCCCATTGAGGAGGCCACTACAATAGCGGATACTTCTTTCTCCACGGCGATTTCGGCAGTGCGATCCTGCCATTCAACAACCGAGCCCAGACGCTCGCCTTGTTCATTGACGACCGGATTGACCGTCACCGCCATGGAACGCCCGCCCAACTCCATGCTGGCGTCATAACTGTCGGTCAAGGATGCGAGCAATTGTGCCTGATGCGCATGATTTTGATGAAAGTTGTCAATCTTGCTGCCAACCAGATTAGCGGCTGAAAACCCCGGCAACTGTTTACGAATGTTGTCTTCGGCCTTGCCGAGTAGATCGCTTACCGCTTTGTTGGTATAAATAATCTTACCGTCGTTATCGGCAATCATCACGCCGGTGCTGACGTTATCCAGCGCGTTTTTGACCAGCAGGTTTTGATTGGCAATGCGGCGGTTTTCGGCGACATCGAAACCGAGTTTGATCTGCATCGATTTGATCGCTTCCATAACGTCGCCGACTTCATTGCGGCGTTCGATTTCAATGACATTACGGTAATTGCCTTGGGCAATTTGGCGAAAGTGGGCAATGGACACATCGAGCGGGCGGATGATCGCTCGAATCAGCGCCAAGCCCTGCCATAGCACCAGCGCAATGCCCGCCGTGATCATAGCGATAGACAGCGTAGTAATGGTTTCATAGCGTGACTGGGCCGTAGTAAACACCTGTCCGGCCATACTAGTCTGCAATTGCATCAATTGCTGGATGTTCTCTCCGATCATTGGATAAAGATTGTTGATTTTGTCCGCAACAATTCGATTGGCCTGAGTCATGTCATTGGCTCGCAATGCGGCAATGGCCGGTTTCAAGCCGTCCGCCAGCAAATGTTTCCTGTTCTCGGCAAATTGGTTTGCCAGTATTTTTCCCTCATTACTTAACTGAGTGCTCATATATTCATCCCAAAGCCGGGTGCTTTTTTCGATGTCCTGCTCCACTTCAGTGGTATTTTTTAAAATGACCTCGGCTGTTGGGGTATTGAGGCTGTTGGCAATATTCAGCCGATTAAGCAGCAGCAACTTTTGCATTGAAGCAATTTGGCTTATCGGTAAAGCGCTGTCTTGATAGATAGTGCGCAGACCTTCCTTGGCTTGGCTCATGCCGAACAAGCCTAGCCCGCCGATAACCAGCAGCAATACGGACAGCAAGCCGATAATCGTTATCAGGTGGGATTTAATGTTGAAGTCTTGCAATAATTTGAGTTGCGTCAACAGGGTGACTTTAACGATCTTGCCGTCCTGGATTTTCAAATTACGGGCTTTGCCTTCGCGAAATAGCCGGTAAGCCGACTCAACCGCCTTGATTTGCTCACGGTCGATTTTGCTGCGCACCGACATGTAGCCGACCAGTCGGTTGTTTTCATGAAGCGGGGCGGCATTAGCCAGCACCCAGTAATAATCGCCGTTTTTACAACGGTTTTTGACGATGCCGGTCCACGGCCGGCCCGCTTTCAGTGACCGCCATAAGTCGGCAAAGGCTTCGGGCGGCATATCGGGGTGGCGCACTATATTGTGCGATACACCGATCAGTTCTTCCCTGGAGTATCCGCTGATACGGATAAACGTATCGTTGGCGTAAGTGATGACGCCTTTTAAATCGGTGTTGGACACAATGGAGTCGCTGTCGCTAAGAATATGCTCTACATCGGTTACGTGCTTATTAATTTTCATGTGCAGTTCCCCGTTTACTTATGCCGGCAAAAGCAGTTGAGCCATGGATGTACACGGATTACGCAGATCGACAACGGTTTACATCAGTTTTTTGCAATGCTGTTTGGTAGACGCGCCAAGCTCGAATAGCGTAATGTTTTATCAGTGTTTATCCGTGGCTAATTAAATTTATCCGTCCTTGAGCGTCCCGGTTACCCATAGCGATACCACGCATGGGTGAAGCGATTTTGAAAATGATCCAACGATTGATCGAGTATTGAAACAATCTCCTCGCAGCAGGTAATATTTTTTCTGCTGCCGAGAATGTAATCGGCCAGTTTGGTGATGGCTACCCAGTTTGCATCGTCATTGACAAAGTCAAAGGCCAGGGTAAACAGCTCAGCCAATTTTTCATCTCTATGCTGTTCGTTAGCGGAAAAGCATTGCAGATATTCATTAGCCAAGGCGAGATCGGATTTGCCGCCATAATTTTCCAGTGCGTTCAGATTGACCAATTTATGATTGAATAACTCATCATCGGTGTCGGCGACATGCTTGGCTTCAGCCAGCGGCCCGATCAGCAGGTTAATAATGTCCGCTTCAAAAGCCGTCATATAATCCTTTACCCATTGCAGCACGGCGTCATCGTGTTTTGTTAATTCACGCACCAAGCTATCGATAGAAGGCGGTAGCGATTGGATTAAGCGCCCGCCTTCCACCCGTGCGATACATTCGTCATGAGCCGATTGACAAACCGCGTTATCAACCTCTGCCATGCCGCCCATGTCCTTAAAAATAATGTTAAAAAACACTGGCGGCAGTTGCCGGGTTTTATTATTTAAATGAATACCCGCTGCATGCCCCGCTTCATGAAAAGCCACACGTTGCTTATGTTCTAATAACTTATCCTGACTGTAAGTTTCGATTATTTTGTTTCTTTTCATATTACGCACCATAGATTTAAAAGAACTACAATTTTGGCGACCGCTATTTGTAACTACTCAGCGTATGCTCAATAGAACTCGGCAATTGCTCCTGCATTGCTCTACCTCCTGCATCCATGCAGTCGACGGATGACACGGATTAAACGGATAAACACGGATTTAAAAACGTAAAACAAACCGGGTGAGGGCTAAAAATCCGTGTAAATCCGTACTATCCGTGTCATCCGTGTTCCATTTTTCTATGTGCCGAATAGTTCTATCGCTTTCCGCCATACGCCACAATTTCATAAGCAATCCGGTCCAGCGGCAGTTCCCTGCCTACCGCGCCCAGCTTTGCCGCCTCCTTCGGCATTCCATAGACCACACAACTATCCTCATCCTGGCCGAGGGTGCTTGCCCCCATGTCGTGCATTTCCTTCAGGCCTCTCGCGCCGTCATCGCCCATGCCGGTCATGATGATGCCCAGCGCGTTTTTGCCGGCGCATTTGGCGACCGAGCGGAACAGCACATCCACCGACGGACGATGACGGCTGACCGGCGGCCCGTCGACGATTTCAACGTGGTATTGCGCTCCGCTACGCTTGAGCAGCATGTGCAGCCCGCCTTGTGCAATCAGCGCGCGGCCCGGCAAAACCCGGTCGCCATTAACGGCTTCCTTGACTTCAATTTGGCACAGGTTGTTCAGTCGGCTTGAGAAAGCGCCGGTAAATTTTTCCGGCATATGCTGGACAATGACAATGCCGGGACAGACTCGCGGCAGCGCAGTCAGCACCACTTCCAAGGCCTGGGTGCCGCCGGTGGAAGTGCCGATGGCGACAACCCGGTCGGTGGTTTCAGCCATGGCATGAAAACTCGCCGGAAGAATCGCATCGGCGGTTAACTTGGCCTGCACACTGGAAGCCGATGCCGCCAATCGGCGCAGGTTGGCGATGGCGGCGGCTTTGACCGCGCTAACCAGGCCTTCCGAATCATCTTGCAGGAATTGCTTAAGACCTACTTTGGGTTTGGTGACGATACTCACCGCCCCGGCCGCCAAGGCCTGCATCGTGGTTTCAGCGCCTTTTTCGGTCAGTGACGAACAGATGACCACCGGCGTGGGCCGCTCGGCCATCAGCTTCTTCAAAAAGGTGATGCCGTCCATGCGCGGCATTTCCACATCCAATACAATCACATCCGGCCATTCCGTCTGCATTTTCGTCATCGCGAACAGCGGGTCCGACGCGGTGCCGATCACGTTAATGCCGGGATCCCTGGACAGGTTCGCGGTCAATACTTGCCTGACCACAGCGGAATCATCCACGATCAACACTTTTATCCGGCTCATTTCAAGCTCCTGTCCAACGGGCCGGTGGCGGTTGCGGCCGGCATATCGCCGCGCTTAATCCAAACCGCACCGCTCCATACTTCAAAAACGACATTGAGATAGCCGGTGTCTGCCTGATACTCGTCCATGCAAAGGAAACGATGATGTTTAATAAGCTGCCGGCCGGCTTGAACATTTTGGTCGCCGATAAGAGGCGTCATGTTTTTCCGCAAGCCGGGAAACATATGGCTGCCGCCTAATAAAGTAACCTGATATTCCTTATAGGCAGCGCCGACGACATCGATTTTTTTCAGCATCAGCGCAATCGCCTCGTCGGCGTAACGCCCGTCCGGGGCAGGGCGGGCATCTTTCCAGCGAATGTTGCTGCGTTTCGGCAGCATGTAGTGGCACATGCCGCCTACCCGTAATTGCGGATGCCAAAAGGTAATCGACACACATGACCCCAGCACGGTGCGGATACGGGTGTCCTGTTCAGCGAAGCAATACTCGCCCGGCTTAAGGAATATGTTTAGAGGGGGATTAGAAGGTTTTATCATGTCAGTGCTTCCTGTAAACAGCGGGCTGCACCAAGCGCACATCTTCATTGACGCCGTTCAGCGTTTCGGAATGGCCGACCAAAAAATAGCCGCCGGGACGCAGCCGCGACAACAGGCGCTTGACCACCTGGCGCTTGGTGTCCTGGTCGAAATAGATCATCACATTGCGCAGGAAGATCACGTCAAACTCGTTCAATTGCGGCGGTGCTTCGGTCAGGTTATAGTGCATGAACTGCACACGCTCGCGCAGCTTGCGTTCGATCATTAATGTTCCCTCCCGGCTGCCGGTGCCTTTAAGGCAGTAGTTCGACAAATAAGGCTGCGGGATTTCCGCCATGCGGTCCATCGGGTAGAGGCCGGTGCGTGCCTTTTCCAATACCCGCGTGCTCAGGTCGGAGGCAAGAACCTCCCACGGCGCGCTGCCTAAGACGTCATCGAGCAGCATCGCGATGCTGTACGGTTCCTCGCCGCTGGAACAGGCGGCGCTCCAGATACGCAAGGTCCTGCCGGGCTTCCTTGCCGGTAAAACATGCTGGGACAGAAAATCGAAATGTTTGGGTTCCCGGAAAAAGTGCGTTTCATTGGTGGTCAGCAAATCCACCGCCGTTTGCAGTTCAGCGCTACCGTTGGCGGCGGTAATCATCCGGAAATACTCGCCGTAACTGCTCAGATCGTGATGCCTCAGCCGTTTCGCCAAGCGGCTGGTCACCAGCGGCATCTTGGCAGGCGACATGCTGATGCCGGAGATGCGGTAGAGCAGGTCGCGAAACTGGGCGAACTCCTTTTCTCGCAACACGATGGCGTTAAAGTTAGGTTGATGAATGGCTTCTGCTGTCATTTTTTGTACCGTTTTTAATGCTGTATAAATTGACCGCTGCACCCCATCGGCCTGGCGCGTTGCGTATCCGGTTGCAATGCCGAAACCCAGTTGATAACGCGCGCTACATCCGAACCCTCAAAAAGCAAGCCGTGTTGAGGGCAGAGCATATAGATTTCTAGCGCGGCTACCCGGTTATCCTGCGGCGGTAAAGACGTTGCGTGCAGCGAATATTGCCGGCCGACCCGGTTGCAAGTCCGTATCAATAGACCGTTCAGCTTTTCGCTAAACATTCGCAGTTTACGCGCCGGCATAAAGGGATACCTTATATGAGCTTACCTGCGTCAATTCGGCAGTCGAAGCCGAGCCCAGCGTAGCGAGCGCGGCCATGTCTTCCCTCGACAGCACTTGCTGAATATTCAGGATGTTGACAAACTTGCCGTTGATCTTGCCCATGCCGGCAATAAACTCGGAGCGGATATCGGCGCTAAATGTTTGAACAGGTTCAATCTCGCTATCCGAAATCTCCAGTACCGCATTCACCGCATCGACCATCACGCCGACATTGTGCGTTTCCTCGCCGATTGCCAGTTCAAGGATAATGATGGCGTTATGCCGCCCTGACGGAATGGACGGCTTGCCGAAACGCGCGCTCAAATCGATGACCGGCACTACCGCGCCTCTTAGATTAATCACGCCGCGAATGAAAGCCGGCAGCCTCGGCAGCTCGGTCAGTCGACCGTATTGAATAATCTCTTTAATTCGCAGAATGCTGATCGAATAAGTTTCACCGCTCAACATGAAAGCGAGGTATTGCTGTTGTTCCTCAAGCGCCTGGCAGTAAGCAGCCGCAGATGTCATTGCACTCATATTCATCTCCTAAAAATTCACGAATTCAACTTCGTTGATAGCCCGTTTAGTCGTTGCCGCTTTTTTTACCGGCTGTTTAAATGATTTGACCTTGTGCGCCGCCGATACCTCGCTAACCCGTTCGCCGACATTAAAGAAAGCGATAAGATCCTGTAGTTGCGTCGCCTGGGCGCTCATCTCTTCCGAGGTCGCGGCTAATTGTTCCGACGAACTGGCATTTTGCTGGGTGATCTTGTTGAGCTGATCCATTGCAGTATTGATTTGGCCTGCACCTGCCGATTGCTCTTCGGACGCCGCCGTGATTTCCTGTACCAGGTCGGAGGTTTTCTTGATTGAGGGCACGATAGATTCCAGCAGCTTGCCGGCGCTTTCCGCCATCTCGACACTACTTGAAGCGAGTTCGCCGATTTCCTGGGCCGCGACTTGGCTGCGCTCGGCCAGTTTCCGCACTTCGGCGGCGACCACCGCAAAACCCCGTCCGTGTTCCCCGGCCCGAGCCGCTTCTATCGCCGCGTTCAAGGCCAGCAGATTGGTTTGGTAGGCAATGTCGTCGATGATGCCGATTTTACCGGCGATACTCTTCATCGCGTCCACCGTTTCCTTAACCGCCGCTCCGCCTTGTACCGCTTCGCTGCTGGCTTGGGTCGCCATGCCGTCGGTGACTTTGGCGTTTTCGGTGTTCTGGTTGATCGACGCCGACATCTGTTCGACCGAAGCGCTGGTTTCCTCGACACTGGCGGCCTGTTCGCTGGTAGCTTGCGACATGCTCTGGGCGGTCGAAGAAACTTCCTCGCTGGCCGAGGCGATATTGGACGCGGCGCCATTCACTTCGCTAATGACTTGCGAGAGTTTGGCGATGGTATTGTTGACGGTGTCTTTAAAATCCTTGAGCTGGCCCTTGTAATTGCCGTTGACGGTTTGGGTCAGGTCGCCTTTTTCCATTTCGATCAGGACCGCCACCGCTTCGTTGACCGGGAGGGTAATCCGGTCCAAGGCTTTGTTGATGCCTCCGACTAATTGATTCCAGCCGCCCTCAAACATGCCGGCGTCGGCGCGTTTGTCCAGTTCGCCGTTGGTTGCTCCTTGTATGACAATGTCGGTCTGCGCCAGCAAATCGCTCATCAACTTGACCAGCGTGTTGAGATTGTCGCGGATAACCCGATATTCGCCTTTGTAATCGGTGGTGATGATAGAAGGAATGACGCCCTTGGCAATCTGGTCGAGGTAACCGGAAGTAACCTTCATCGGTTCGGCGATGTTGGTGATGGTGTCGTTAATGCCTTGCACCAGCTTGCGGAAATCGCCTTGGTGTTTGGCGGCATCGGCACGCGTGTCAAGCTGGCCGTCAGCGGCGGCCTGGACCAGGACGTCGGTGTCGGCCAGCAAGCCTTTCAAGGTATCGTTCATGTTCTTCATCGCAAATATCAGGCTGGTGCTGTCCCCGGCGCGTAGCGTAATATCCGATGACAAATCCCCGATGGCGATTTTATTGGCGATATCGGCGGCTACATTCGGCTCGCCGCCCAATTGCCGCGTCAGGCTACGGGTGATCCAGAAGGCGATAGCTATTCCCATGATCAGGGCAACTGCCCCCAAGGTGAACATTTGACTGCGAGACTCGATATAAGCCCCTGCCGCGGATTTGGCATCCATACTGTTGTTCTCTGTCTGAAGCGCCAGATTGTCGTCAAGCGCTTCCTGCCATTTGTTTACCAGCGGCGCAGCCGTATCCATCAGTGACTGTAGGGCTTCGGCATCTTTGTTCTCAAGCGCCAGTTTGAGCACCTTGTCGTTTTCATCGCGGGCAGCCGTAGCGGCTTCGTCGATCTTTTTCCGGATTGCCTTGCCTTGCTCGCTGGCCGGCGTTTTTTCCAAATCTTCCCAGGCTTTATCATATGCGGCCCGGGCCTTATTCAGCTTCGCCTTTTCCGCCTGCATGGCGGTCTGATCGTCCAGCAAAGTAATGGTGCGTATAATGCGGGAAACAATATGGACATTCTCGGACATCGTATTGCTTAATGCGGTTTTATAGGCGTTTTCATTGACGATCTTGTTGAGCCTGTCGTCCTGGGTTGCCATACCGCTAATGCCTTTGGCAATTATGCCGGCCATTAGCAGCAATACCGCGCAAAAACTTAGACCAAGACGCATCCAGACTTTTAAATTTTTAAACATATTGTTCCCCTTATTGCTTAATTTCAGCCTATAGGCGGTCGGTCATGCTTGATGCCCGACATTCCCATACTTCGATTGAAGACTAATTTGCAATGTAACTATTCAGCGTATCCTCAATAGAACATGGATGGCACGGATAGGACGGATTGACACGGATTTTTAGCCCAAGCCTTTTAAATCCGTACTGATCCGTTTAATCCGTGTTCCATTGCTCTAAGGGCTGAATAGTTACTTTTGCAATTAGCATTAGTTCGCAGTTCTACAACAAACGATCGAACCGTTCTCTTTTCTGCCCACTTACGCCGATTCGGCAGGCGAGGCCGATCCCATCGTAGCCAGCGCCGCCATATCATCCATCGACAACACTTGCTGGATATTCAGGATGATTACAAACTTGCCGTTGATCTTGCCCATGCCGGCAATAAACTCAGCGTGGATATTGGCGCCGAAGGTCGGCGCCGGCTCGATCTCGCTATCTGAAATTTCCAGCACCGCGTTCACCGCATCGACCATGACGCCGACGCTATGGGTTTCTTCTTCAATGGCCACTTCAATGATGATGATGCAGTTGCGCCGTCCTACCTGGGTCGGATGTTTGCCGAAGCGTGCGCTCAAATCGATCACCGGCACGACCGCTCCCCTCAAGTTAATGACGCCGCGAATGAAGTCCGGCATCCGCGGTACTTCGGTTAATTGGCCGTATTGAATGATCTCCTTGATCCGAAGAATGCTGATCGCATAGGTTTCACCGCTTAACATGAAGGTCAGGTATTGCTGTTGTTCCTCAGGCTCTTGGCGTTCGACTGTTGTCGGCAGCTTCTTTGTTGCTGGGGTGATAGTGTTCATGTTGGTCTCCTAAAACTTGACGAATTCGGCTTCGTTAGTCGCCCGTTTGGGTACTGCGGTTTTTTTAGCTACCGATTTAAAAGGCTTGACCTTGTGCGCCGACGATACCTCGCTAACCTTCTCGCCCACGGTAAAGAACGCCATCAGTTCCTGTAGTTGCATGGCTTGTCCGCTCATTTCTTCCGACGTGGCGGCCAACTGTTCCGATGAGCTGGCGTTTTGCTGGGTGATCTTGTTGAGTTGGTCCATCGCGGCATTGATTTGGCCCGCACCTGCCGATTGCTCTTCGGAGGCCGCCGCGATTTCCTGTACCAGGTCGGAGGTTTTCTTGATCGAAGGCACGATGGTATCCAATAGTTCGCCGGCGCTTTCGGCCATCTCGACGCTGCTGGACGCGAGTTCGCCGATTTCCTGAGCCGCGATTTGGCTGCGTTCGGCCAACTTGCGCACTTCGGCCGCAACCACCGCAAAACCCCGGCCATGCTCACCGGCCCGAGCCGCTTCAATGGCCGCATTCAAGGCCAGCAAGTTGGTTTGGTAGGCAATGTCGTCGATGATGCCGATCTTGCCGGCGATGCTCTTCATCGCACTGACCGTTTCCTTAACCGCCGCTCCGCCTTGTACCGCTTCGCTGCTGGCTTGGGTCGCCATGCCGTCGGTGACTTTGGCGTTTTCGGTGTTCTGGTTGATCGATGCCGACATCTGTTCGACTGAAGAACTGGTTTCCTCGACGCTGGCGGCTTGTTCGCTGGTGGCTTGCGACATGCTTTGCGCGGTGGCGGAAACCTGCTCGCTGGCCGAAGCGATGTTGGAGGCGGCGCCATTCACATCGCTGATGACTTGCGAAAGTTTGGCAATAGTATTGTTGACGGTATCCTTGAAGTCCTTGAGCTGTCCCTTGTAGTTACCGTTGACGGTTGAGGTCAGGTCGCCTTTCTCCATCTCGGTCAGGACCGACACTGCTTCGTTGACCGGCAGGACAATGCTGTCCAAGGTTTTGTTAATGCCTTCGACCAATTGATTCCAGCCGCCCTCAAACATGTCGGCGTCGGCGCGCTTGTCCAGTTCGCCGTTGGCTGCTCCCTGGATAATAAGGTCGGTCTGTGCCAGCAAATCGCCCATCAGCCGGATCAGGCCATTGAGGTTGTCGCGGATCACCAAGTATTCGCCCTTATAGTGGGTCGTGATAGCGGCAGGAATGACCCCTTGGGCTATTTGGTTGATATAACCGGAAGTGACCTTGAGCGGTTCGGCGATATTGGTAATCGCATCGTTAATACCTTGGACTAATTTGCGGAAGTCTCCCGTATGTTTCGACGCATCGGCGCGGGTGTCGAGTTGGCCTTCGGCCGCAGCTTGAATCAGGATGTCGGTGTCGGCCATGACTGCTTTGAGATTGTCGCGTATCAGTTCAAGGCTTTTTGCCACCACGTCGTTTTCCGAACGAACCTTGACTTTAACCGACAAGTCGCCTCCGGCAATGGACTGGGCCGCTGACGCTTGCTGATTAATCGCGTCAATAGCTTGGTTGAGGTTGTTTTTGATCGCGTTGAAATCGCCGTTGTAAGTGTCGGTAATTTTCTCCGGCGTATCGCCTTTGGATATGCGTTCCACATAGTTGGCCGCTACGTTTAATGGCCCGATCACCGCATCCAGCGTATCGTTGACCCCGACCACAATCTTGCGGAAATCGCCTTGGTGTTTACTGGCATCGGCACGTGTCGCCAACCGGCCTTCCACGGCCGCTACCGACAATACGTTAGCATCAGTCACCAATGCGTTAACCGCATCAATACAGGTATTGAGATTGTTTTTCAGGATATTGAAATCGCCGTTATAGGTGTCGGTGATTTTGGCTGGGATGGCGCCTTTGGAAATGTTATCGACATAATTAGCCGCCACATTCAACGGCCCGATCACCGCATCCAGGGTATCGTTAACCCCGACCACGATCTTGCGGAAATCGCCTTGGTGCTTACTTGCGTCGGCACGGGTTTGTAAACGACCTTCGACAGCCGCGACTGATAGCATGTTGGCATCGGCTACCAACGCATTAACCGCATCGATACAGGTGTTGAGATTGTTTTTCAGGATATTGAAATCGCCGTTATAGGTGTCGGTGATTTTGGCTGGAATGGCGCCTTTGGAAATGTTATCGACATAATTAGCCGCCACATTCAACGGTCCGATCACCGCATCCAGCGTATCGTTGACCCCGACTACGATCTTGCGGAAATCGCCTTGGTGCTTACTCGCATCGGCACGGGTTGCCAACCGGCCTTCTACAGCTGCAACCGATAAGACATTGGCATCGGCGATCAATGAATTAACCGCATCGATACAGGTGTTGAGATTGTTTTTCAGGATGTTGAAATCACCGTTGTAAGTGTCGGTGATTTTGGCAGGGATGGCGCCTTTGGAAATGTTATCGACATAGTTGGCCGCGACGTTTAACGGCCCGATCACCGCATCCAGCGTATCGTTGACCCCGACCACGATCTTGCGGAAATCGCCTTGGTGCTTACTGGCGTCGGCACGTGTCGCCAACCGGCCTTCCACGGCGGCTGCCGATAATAGATTGGCATCGGTGACCAGCGTTTGAATATTACTCTTAAGCAGCATCAGCCATTCATGGATTTGGTCATCGTTGGACGCTTTTCCCATTTCAGCGGTCATGTCGCCATTGGCAATCTTGGTCACATAGGCAATCAAATCGGATAGCCAGGTATGTACGCCATTGACGGCTTGTTTCATTTTGTCGTGATCGCCCTTGCATGCGATTTCCACCTTTTGGCGCAAATCGCCGCCGCGAATCAGGCCTAAAATACGGTTGCCTTCGCCGATCGGCAGGAGGATGGCGTCCAGCATTTGGTTGACGCCGACGATAACCTCGGCATAAGCGCCTTTAAACTGCTCCGGTTTGCCCCGCTCGGACAGTAGCCCGTCCTTGGACGCTTCGGTCAGACGCTGTAGCTCTTTTTGCAGTCCTTGCAATGTGGTTGCGACGTTGTTGACCGCCAGCTTCATCTGTTCGTGATCGCCCTTATAAGTTTTGGCTATCAACTCGTCGATCTTGCCGCCGGAAATTTGCGCCAGAATACGGTTGCCTTCGCCAATCGGGATCAGGATGGCATCCAGCATATCGTTAACGCCCTGCATCAACTTGCGGAAATCGCCCAGGTGTTTGGTTGCATCGGCACGCGCATCAAGCTTACCGTCGGCAGCGGATTGGATCAGCCTATGAGTGTCCGCAATGACTGTTTTCAGATTACCGCGTACCAATTCGATAGTGTCGTTGATGAAGGCTTTTTTGCCGGGAAGCTGTTCCATCGGTGCATCGAAGTTGCCTTCGCCGAAAGCTTTGAATACCGACATGGCTTTTTTCTTGACCGCGATATGTCCGCCAACCATGTCGTTGACGCCTTGCGCCATGGCTTGAAAGTCGCCCTGGAATTTTTGACTGTCGATAGCGGCATCAATGTCGCCTTTGTTGTGCTCGGCGCTCATATGATTTACTTCCGCCAACAGCATCTTGATGGTTTCGCTCATATGCTTCATCGCCGACATTACGCTGCCGGTGTCGCCGGTTTTTAAATCAATCCGGGCGCTGAGGTCGCCAACGGCAATATTATTGGCTATGTCGGCAACGACATCCGGCTCGCCGCCCAGCTGGCGCAGGAAGGTACGAGTGATGGTAAAGCCGATGAAGGCGATTAGCCCAAGCGTCACGATGGTGATGGAAAACGATAAGATCAGCGCGTTGTTTTTAGCGCTAACAGCATCATCGGCCGCTTTCGTGCTGATATCGATGTTGTATTGCATATGCTCGTCGAGCGCCGCATTCAGCTTTTCAGCGACAGCCGCCGCTTTGGCAAGCATCTCGCGCGCCTGCTCGCTATTGTGAGCGCGTGACAGTTCCAACACTTGATTCAGGCTGGCGGTATATTCGTCGCGTAGCATTTTGTCGGCCGCCAGTAAAGCTTTGTCCTTGTCATCAGTGAGCACCGATTCATAGTTTTTCAGCGCTGCGTCCATTTTTACTTGAGCATCCTTTAACTTGATTTCGGCGTCCTGCATGGTTTTATCATCGTTACTGAGCATGTGGCGATAGGCTCGTACCCTAATGCGTCCAAACTCTTCGAGAGCGGTACTCAGTATCTTCAAACTGGGGACTGAATTGATGTTGCCGTAGTTGGCCGCGTCGAATACTTTGTTCATTTGCTGCTGGCCGAGGCCGGTCAGCAGCAAAATGCCAATCAATGCGGAGCCAATTAACAGGGCCATTTTCTTTGCTATGGTGAGTTTCATCTGAGTCTCTCCTGATATTCGTTCAGTTAGTGGTGTTCACTTGGTCGGGTAGGGCGGGCAAAAAGCGGACTCTACCTAATAAAGTTTCATTATTCCGATGATCGTTCCCACGCTCCGGCGTGGGAATGCAGTCCGCAACGCTCCAGCGTTGCGAAATCCCGCTTTGTTGGAAAAATGCCGCAACCCGCATACAGTTCCGGGACGCTGGAGCGTCCACTACTGCATTCCCACGCCGGAGCGTGGGAACGATGCAGTCTCCTTTTCGTGTTCGATCTGTCCCATCAATCCCGGCACATCGACAATCAATGCAACCTCGCCGCTGCCCAGTATCGTGAAGCCGCCGAGGCTCTTTTCGCTTTTGAACAATTTGCCCAGCGGTTTGATCACGGTCTGGAACTCGCCCATCAGTTTGTCCACGACCAAACCGGCTTTGCGTTCGCCGTAGCGCACCACGACCACATTCTCGCGCAGCACCGGCTCGCCTTCGCTGTCGAAGTGGTCGCGCAGCCGCCGGTACGGCAGCACTTCGCCGCGCAGGTTCAGGTATTGCCCGTCGCCTTCGTCTTTGGCCCAAGCCCTCAATTCGACGCATTCGACCACCATGTCCAGCGGGATCACGTAGGCGGCGTTGCCGACGCCGACCATGAAGCCGTTGATGATGGACAGGGTCAGCGGCAGGCGGATGCGGACGGTGCTGCCCTGGCCGTCGACGCTGTCCAGGTCGATGCTGCCGCGCAAGGCCTGGATGTTGCGGCGCACCACGTCCATGCCGACGCCCCGGCCGGACAGGTTGCTGACGGTGTCGGCGGTGGAGAAGCCGGCTTCGAAGATCAGGTTGTAGATTTCTTTGTCGCTCAGGTTGGCGCCTTCCGGGATCAGGCCGCGCTCAATGGCTTTGCTGAGGATTTTTTCTTTGTTCAGGCCGCCGCCGTCGTCGCTGACTTCGATCACGATGCTGCCGGCATCGTGATAGGCATTCAGTTTTAAGGTGCCTTGGGCCGGTTTGCCGCGGGCTATGCGCATGTCGGCAGGTTCGATGCCGTGGTCCATTGAGTTGCGTACCAGGTGGGTCAACGGGTCGCCGATTTTTTCGACCACGGTTTTGTCGAGTTCGGTGTCGGCGCCGCTGATGACCAGGTCGACGTCCTTGCCCAGTTCTTTGCTGACGTCGCGCACCACGCGTTGGAAGCGGTTAAAAGTCGCGCCGATCTGCACCATGCGCAGGGCCAGGGCGGCATCGCGGACGTCTTCGACCAATCTTGATAACGTAGCAGTGGACTCGATCAGGTCGGCCATTTTGGCGCGCCGGGCGATGATGTTGGTGCCGGCGCCGGCGATGATCAGTTCGCCGACCAGGTTGATCAGTTCGTCGAGTTTTTCGGCATCGACGCGGATCAGGCTGGCTTCGCTATGTTTGTTGTCTTTGACTTGTTTTTGTTTTTCCAGCGCGGCTTCGACGACCGGTGAGCTGACCAGTTGCTGTTCGATCAGGACTTCGCCGATCGGCCGTTGCGGCTCATCGCCGTGTTGGGCTTGCAGGTGCAGGATGGCTTCCAGTTCTTCCGGCGTCAGGGTGCCGCATTTGACCAGGATTTCGCCGAGGCGCATGTCTTGCTCGGGCAGTTCGGCAATCAAGCGTTGGTATTCGGAGATTTTGCTGCGCGGCGGCAGGATGCGGATCAGGCAATCGCTGCGCACGAAGTTGAAGATATTGTCGATCTCGACTTTGTCGGCTTGGCTGTTGAAGCTGATTTCAAAACCCAGATAACAGGTTTCCGGGTCCATCCGCTCGGCGGGCGGTATCGCGTCGATCAGGGTGACCAGTTCGACGATGCTGCCCAGGGAGGACAGGCAGCGCACGAACGAGAACGGGTCCATGCCGTTTCGGAATACCTCCGGCCCGAAACGCAACGAGATATGCCACAGGTCGGTGCCGGCGATGTTGTCGCTGTGTTCGCGCTCGACCCTGTCGTGTTGAAGCACCGGCACGTCGTCGCTGTTGCTGTGGGCTTCGGCGGTTTGATCCGCTGTCTGGCCCAGATAGGCTTCCAATTGTTTGATCAGGCTTTGGCCTTGATTGTCGCTGGCTGGATCGGGCTGGCTGCCTTCGGCCACATGATCGACGAGTTCTTTCAGATGGTCGTGGGCTTCGATGAACAGCGCCGCCAGTGGGGCCGTCATCGCAATGTCGCCGCCTCGCACCCGGTCCAGCACGCTTTCGGCGGCATGGGTGAAAGCGACGATCGGGTCGATGCCGAACATGCCGGCCGAGCCTTTGATGGTGTGCGCGGCGCGAAAGATCGCGTTGATGATTTCGGGATCTTGTTCGGCCTGTTCCAGGCTCAACAAGGCTTGTTCCATTTGTTCGAGCAGTTCTCGGCACTCGACGACAAAGGTTTGGAGATATTCGTCCGGGACCATAGCTATTCTCCTTCAGGAGTGGGTTTGCGCACGATCAGCAACGGATCGCCGAAGAAACCGGCCAGGCCGGACAAGTCGAGCAAGTCGACCACGACCGGGCTGTGGCCGCTAAAGCTCAGGGTTTTATTGAGCACCGACGCCTGTTGTTTGATCATGACCAGCAGTTGCAGGCCGGCGGCATCGATTTCGCCGACGCCGGACAAATCCAGCTCCAGTTCTTGATGCGCCGATAGCCCGGCCAATAAAGTGTCTTTCAACTCCAGCGCGGTATAGATGGTTAATTCGCCGTCGATAGCGATGCGGCCGGGCGGCTGTTTTTTGTTTTTCAGGTTAGCCATGGGTTGCTCCTGCCCGCTTTACGGGATGATTAAATATAATGGGACACGGATGACACGGATTAAACGGATTAAACGGATCATCACGGATTTAAACGTGGCTTGGTTAAAAATCCGTGTCAATCCGCCTTATCCGTGTCGCCTAGAGGCGCCTACTTTTGGCATCCGTGTTCCATTTTTCCTACGCCGTTGTTCGGTTCAGGCCTGGATCAGCTGCGCGACCGCGGCCAGCAGTTGCGCCGGCTGGAACGGTTTGACGATCCAGGCTTTGACGCCGGCCGCTTTGCCTTCGTTCATTTTTTCTTGCTGGGTTTCGGTAGTCAGCATGATGATCGGCGTGAATTTGTAAGCCGGCAGTTGCTTGGCGGCCTTGACGAAGGTCAGGCCGTCCATGTTGGGCATGTTCACGTCGCTGATAATCAGGTGTATTTTGCCGCCGCCCAGTTTGCTCAAGGCGTCCTGGCCGTCGCAGGCGACAATCACATCGTAGCCTTCGCGGGTCAGGGTGCTGGTCATCACTTGCCTGACCGAGGCGGAATCTTCTACAAACAGGATGGTTTTGGCCATGGCCGGCTCCTTAAAAAAAGGTAATGTTGGATTGACCGGTCGCGATCTCGGTCTTGGCGCCTTGGTGCGCCGCAAGTTGCTCTTCCATGGTGTAGGTCATGCTGAGTTCTTCGAGCCATTGCTCGGCATTGACCGAGCGGGATTCTCCGCCGATCGGTTCGTCTTTAAGCGCATCCAGGTGCTGCTCAAGTTTGTTCAAGTCGTCGCAAACCAGGCTCAGGATCTGGCTGACCCGGTCCTGGAACTGCAAGTCGACGAAAACGTCGGCTATTTCATGGTTGATCGCATTGTTTTCATTGCGCAACCGTTCGGCGGAATCGGATAGCCCGGCCGCGGCCTGGGTGAAGTGTTTCAATACCGCCGCAATGATGTATTCGGCATGGTCCAGGGTCTGTTGGTCTTGGCGGGAAAATTTCCGCGAGATCGCCAGAGTGGTTTCAATCGCATCGTTGACCGATGCGATGGTCTCGGTAATTTTCCGGCCGACCTCGCCGGACGAGCGCGACAATTTGCGCACTTCATCGGCGACCACGGAAAAGCCGTGTCCGGCCTCGCCGGCCCGCGCCGCCTGGATCGCCGCGTTCAGCGCCAGCAGGTTGGTCTGGCTGGCGATGCTGCTGACTTCCCAGGCCATTTTGCTCAGTTGTTCGGTAAAGCCGGACAGGTCTTCAATGGAACTCAGCAGTTTGCCCTTGTCTTCCAGCGATGTGCTCAGCGCCTGGGTGATGGTGCCCAGTTCCATCTGGCTGTCCTTTAACAGGTCGACAATGCCGCCATGGGAGGCGTGATCGCCTTCCATGGTGTTTTGCGAGGCCGCCACCGCGGCATCGAGGCGTTTGGACAGGGCGTCGAAACGTTGCGCCAGGTCGGCAATCGACTCTTCGGTATGCACTCGGGCCATCTCGACGTGGCTCGACCAGATCGGCAATACCCGTTTGCACAGCGAGTCGAGTCCATCAATGCCGGCTTCTTGTTGGCCGGCGTCGGCTGCTTGCCGGTCGAGCCGCAGGGCCAAGGCATCGAAACGTTGCGCCAGCGCGGCAATTTGGGCTTCGACAGGGAGGCGTAACGAGCCTGCCGGGCGTTCATCCTGTTCGCCGAAGCGTTCCGATAAAAGGTCGAAACGTTGCGTTAAATCGCCCAATAAGGCTTCGATGTGTTTGCGTTCTGTTTCAATATGCTTGGAGCAGATCCGCAAGGCGTTATCGTTTTGCGCGTCCTGCGAGGCCTTGATTTTTTCTTCATAGTCCCGTTGCAAGCTGTCGATCAGATTTTGTTGCATTGTTTGCAAGGTCATCCGATAGTGGTTCCTGCTCCAGAAATACAATCCGGCAGTCGCGACGATCAATCCCGCTGTCAGTATTAACCCCGTCATCGCGAAGCGGCTGAGCACTAAAATGCCTAACGCGCCGAACCCGCCGGATACCGATAACGGAAACGCCGGCCAATCATCATTTCGGTAAAATTTCTTTAGCTCTTCCATAGTGCAATTCCCTCAAAGTTCGATGATTAATAATATTCATCTATGAGTAGGCGATACGCTACATGCAGCCGATGACCTTGAGGGAAATTCTAGTGCTCATATTTTGTTTAATCAATCGTTTTTATCGAATTTGTCTATACAAGCGAATATATCGATTTTCTTCTGGGTATGAGGTTGCTTTAATAACCCCTGCCAAGTTGCTAAATATATTTGATTTTTAAATTAAAAAATCCGGGAAGGACGGTAAAAAAGACTGAATAAAAAAGCTAATTAATTTTGCAGTGGTCGGCAATGACTGACGTAAAAGTAGTTATTTACTTACAAAATAAGTCGGGAAATGATGTGTGCAAAAAGACATGGGAAGGGAATAAGCTCGAAAAATGAGTTGCGTGGGGTTCGCACAATCGGCAATTGGAACTTATGTGTACCGGTGATAAAAAGTTGTTCACGAAAAGCACAAAAGGCACGAAAATATTTAAAACACATCGTTCGCACGATACGGAAACTGTGAAAGTATTATTCAAAGCAGGTTAAAAACATGATTCACCACGAAGACACGAAGAAATAGAACTTTGTGTCTTTGTGGTGATTTCGCGAAGTATCAGGGCAGGCACAAGGCCCGCCCCTACGATTGCCAACAACGGCGGACATCTCGGTTTCGCACTCGTTCCCACGCGGCGCGCTCGCCGTTATACACAAATCCAGTTGTCCTCTCAGAACGTCGTCATACCGGCATGGATGCCGGTATCCAGCGCCATGGACGGTAACTTGGCGGCTCTACAGGTACTTGAGTGACGCGAAGTTTCACCTCCCTGTGCCTGGGTTCCGGCATAACCCACAGGGATGTGGGGAATGCAGATATTGCAGGAGCAAATATCTGTCCCTGCCGGAACGACGGAGTCTCTCAGATACTTGTGTATAACGACGAGCGTGGCGCGTGGGAACGAGTGCGAAACCGAGTACGTATTAAGCCGTTACCATGAAGCGCATGAAGGACATGAAGATTTAAATCCTTCATGCCTTTCATGTTCTTCATGGTGTAAAAATAAGTCTTCCGAGCACGTTCTTTAGTTAAGCAACGGGGCGATAATTTCCGCCAGTTGCTGTTTGGAAATCTCCCCCGGATGCCGGTGTATGATTTGTCCTTCCCGGTCGACAACCAGGGTATAAGGAACCGCATCGACGCTATTGCCCAGTTGATGAGCCAAGGCGATGCCATTGTCGCCACCCAATAAAATCGGATAATTGATTTTAGTTGTGGCGGTGTATTCGGCGACAGGCTCTTTGTCTTCTATGGCGATGCCGATAAATTGCAGGCCTTTATCGGCATATTGTTCCTGCAAGGCGATAAAATCGGGAATTTCCTTGCGGCAGGGCGGACACCAGGTTGCCCAGAAATTGATCACCAAGAGCTTGCCCTTCCATTCGGAAATATTGTGCTGGCGGCCGGATAGCTCGGGCAGGTTGAACTCGGGTAAAGCGCTGACGACGGCTTTTTCAGCGGGCGGAAAAAAATGCCGGGCGGCGATGCCAAAACCCAGCGCAATAAGCGCGGCGATAATAATCAGGTCTTTGGGTTTCATGATTTGACTCGTTGCAATGACTTAATAAATGTTTCGGCATCCTGATAACCGATAACCCGGTTGGCGATTTTTTCCTGGTGATCTAAACCGAAAAACAAAATGGCCGGCGGCCCGATCAGGCTGAATTTTTCCAGCAGGGCTTTATCGTCGTCCGTATTATTGGTCACATCGACTTGCAGCAGTACAAAACCGTTGAGCGACCGTTTAACGCCAGGGTCGGCAAAAGTATAAGTTTCCATTTCCTTGCATGAGATGCACCAATCGGCGTAAAAATCCAGCATCACCGGTTGATGATTGGCGGCGGCTTGCTTAATCCGGGTTTCCAGCGCCGCCAGCGAGGCGACTCTTTCAAAAGCAAGACCCGGTTCGGCGGCTTGCGCAGTCGTCACGCCGAGACCTTGTAGCGGTTTTAACGGATTGCTGTTGCCCAGGCTAAAGCCGATCAGCAATAACAAGCCGTAAGCCAGCATCATCAAGCCCAGGCCTTTCCATAATTTACGCCAGCCGGAGCTGTTTTCGGGCAGCGGGTCGACGGCGCTGAGGTAGATGGCCGGGAAGATCAGCAGCATCGCCCACAGCATCATGATCACGTTACCCGGCAAAATGCGGCTGAGCATCCACACCGCGACCGCCAACATAATCACGCCGAATACGGCTTTGGTGGAATTCAGCCAGCTTCCGGCCTTGGGCAGCAGTTTTCCGGCGGATGCGCCCAGCAATAATAACGGTACGCCCATGCCCAAGCCCAAGGCAAACAAGGCGCTGCCGCCTAACACTGCGTTGCCGGTCTGGCCGATATAAATCAGCGCACCGGCCAGCGGCGCGGCAACGCAGGGGCCGACGATCAACGAGGACAGCGAACCCATGATGGCGGCTCCCCACAGCGAACCGTCGCGGTGTATTTCGCTGGAATTATGCAGTTTGACTTGTAACGATTTGGGCAGTTCCAGATGATAAAAGCCGAACATGGATAGGGATAGTGCTACAAAAACGGCGCTGAACAAGCCGATAATCCAGGGTTGCTGGAAAGCGGTTTGCAAATTGCTGCCGAATAACGCGGCGAGTACGCCGAATAGCGTATAGGTCAGCGCCGAGGCGACGACATAACTTAAGGACAGCAGGAAGGCCCGGCCGGTGTTAATCCGGTTGCCGTGACCGACGATGATGCCCGATAAAATCGGAATCATCGGGAAAATGCACGGCGTGAACGATAACAACAAGCCGAAACCGAAAAAGCTGAGCAAGGTTATCGCCAAGCTGTCCTTGTGCAGGGATTGTACGATCTGATCCTGTTCGGACAGTTCCGGCGCGGCCGATTGTTGAGCGGCCGGTAGCGGCAGGTCGATTTTTTTGCTCATCGGCGGATAGCAAACGCCGCGATCGGCGCAGCCTTGGTATTTCGCCTGCAAGGTAACGGTTTGCGTTGCTTGGTTGGAACGAATAAGCGGCAGGTCGAAACCGAGTTCATTATGAAAGATTTCAACTTGACCGAAAGCTTCATCCTGCTTGGGTGTGCCTCGGGGGATGTCGTAAGTCCCAAGCTTTACGCCGTCGGCGTTAACCAATTCAAGCTGAAATTTTTCCCGGTACAGGTAATAGCCGTCGGCAATACGCCAGTTAACATGCAGGGTGTGGTCGTCTTTGATCGAGGCAAAAAATTCGAAAGCTTGATCCGGTTGCAGCAGTTCATCTTCAAACAAGTTGAGTTTTAAGCTTTGAGCACCTTTTAGCAGTTGCTTGACCGGATCGACGTTGGCGGCAGGCGCGGGCAGTGTCAAGTTAAAAGTGGTTTTCTGCGGTGGATAGCAAATGCCCCGGTCGGCACAGCCTTGATATTGCACGAACAGTTGCAGGGACGATGCGCCGTTTTCGGCGGTTAAGGCAACCGGAACGTTCAGGGTATTGCGGTAAATAACCACATCGCCGAAGTTTTCGTCATGATGGCTTTGCCCGGACGGAAAAGCCGGATCGCCTAGCCGGATTTGTTCGGTTTTGGATTCAAAACGCATTTTATTGCGGTAAAGATAATAGCCTTCGGCTATATCCCAGGAGATTTCAACCCGGTCGGCGGCAATCGCTTTTGCCGAAACCTTAAAGGCTTGGTTGGGCGGCAGAATTTCATCGGCACCCAACGCAAAGGCCGACCGGCTTACAAACGAGAGAAAGCAGAGAAAAATTATTTTAAAGAGTGGCATGAATCGATCCAATGCAGGTATTCAGGTAAGCCGCGATCAATGGCGACGGCGATTATTTCAGGCAATTCGTAAGGGTGATGTTCGCGCAAGGTTGTTTCAATAGCCTGATACTGGTCTTTATGCGCCTTAATCAGCAGCAAGTGCTCCTGGGCGGATTCAATTTGTCCCTTCCAGCTGTAAATGGAAGTGATGCCGGGCAAGATGTTTACACACGCGGCCTTATTATTTTCGACCAGCAGGCGGGCTATTTTTTCCGCCGTGTCTTTATCGGGGCAAGTACAAAAAATTATTTGATGATTAGCGGGCATGTTACAAGTCATAAAAACCGGAGCGTCGGATATTATCCTAGAAATTAAGCGAAATTGTCTTTATATTGTAATGATGATGATTGCAACAAGAGCACTTTAGATGAAAATTTTCCAAATATTATTTCTGATTGTCCTGATTATTCCCTTTGCAGAAATTTATTTGCTGTTAGAAGTGGGCGGGGTTATTGGCGCATTCCCGACCATTTTATTGGTGGTGTTTACTGCGGTGTTGGGGGCTTGGCTATTGAAGCAACAAGGTTTTGCAACGATGCAGCGGTTTCAGGAGAGTTTGGCGCGAGGCGAGATTCCCGCTTATGAAATGGTGGAAGGCCCCATTATTCTGGTAGGCGGGGCATTATTGCTAACGCCGGGTTTTATTACCGATATAATCGGCTTTGCCTGTTTAATTCCGCAAGCGCGCAGAAAAATCGCCCAATATGTGATTGAGCATTATCTTGTTCAGGCCGGGGCGCATTTTCAGCAGGGTAAAGCGGCTGAAAATAATGTGTTGGAAGGTGAGTTTCATAAAGAAGAGTAACCCGGCTTATATTCAACGATTATCTATGCCGACTATTTTAAGAGTTGCAAACTTTCGTTTTCACTTCTATTCAAACCTTGCTGGATAAATATCATGAATACCGCGACCTTTAAAACAGAATCTATTGCCATTAAGGCTTGGGCGGAAAAACGAATTATTTATCTTGAGCTAACGGATGGACGGATATTCGGCTTTCCGGCCGACCGTTTTCGGATTCTGAGCCAAGCATCCGAGAATCAACTTAAAGCAGTCCAAATTGAAGTTGGCGGTCATGCATTAAGATGGGAAGAGTTGGACGAAGATCTAACGGTGAGTGGGGTGGTCGCTGGGCAATTCCAACTGCCTTTGCCTAGACAAGCCGCCTGATCTGTGTGGGTTAATTGTAAGGTGGGTTTCGTAAAGAAGAGTAGGGAAGGGGGAAACTCAAGGTAAAAGACACAAGGCCGGGACGTAGCCTTGTGTCTTTGTAACTTAACCTTCTGAAGAATTGTTTTCAGTAGGAGTGCTCTCAGTAGAGCCGGCTTCAGTTTCGCAAGTATTTTTGTGCAGCCCCGAATAGACCGGGCACCAACCGAAATAACCTGTTGCAACAAGAACCATGCCAGCTAATAATAACAGGACTTCACCGCCAGGGACGAAAAGAGAAACAACCAGCATTGCCGTTCCCGCGTATAAACGGTATTTCTTTTCCTTCTCGCCAATATTGTGTTCAAATTTGAGCATACGTTTAAAATCAAAAGTCATCTTAGAATCCTCTATCTATTTATTATTATCTTTAACAAAGCAACGGTTCAGTCAGGCGTTATCGAACTGATGCAATATACACAGCTCCAAAAAATGTGCAAGCGAAAAAATCCCAACAGTAGGTGCTTTAGGCAATGGATGTAACTTCAATCATAGATCCCCTCAATGACGCCCAGCGTCAGGCCGTTACCGCGCCTTCCCAAGCCATGCTGGTTTTGGCCGGCGCCGGCAGCGGCAAAACCCGTGTTTTAGTACACCGCATCGCTTGGCAGATTCAGGTCGAAGGCGTGTCGGCGCACAGCATTCTGGCGGTAACCTTTACCAATAAAGCGGCCAGGGAAATGCGCGGCAGGATTGAGGAGTTACTCAACATGTCCGCTCAATCCATGTGGATAGGGACTTTTCACGGTGTGGCGCACCGGCTGCTAAGACGGCATGCCAAACAGGCCAAATTGCCGGAAACATTTCAGGTGATGGATTCCGGCGATCAGTTGCGGCTGATCAAGCGCCTGTTAACGACGCTCAACCTCGATGCAGACAAGTGGCCGCCGCGCCAAGCGCAATGGTATATCAACGCGCAAAAAGACGAAGGCATCAGGGCGCGGCATATGATGGAGACCGGCGATCTCTACCAGCGGCAAATGCTCACTATATATAAAGCCTATGAAGAGCTGTGCGACCGTTCCGGCCTGGTCGATTTTGCCGAGTTGCTGCTGCGGGCGCATGAATTGCTGCGCGATAACCCCGATGTGCTGGAGTTTTATCAGCAGCGTTTCCGGCAGGTTCATGTCGACGAGTTTCAGGATACCAACACCATACAATATGCGTGGCTGCGGCTGTTGACCGAAGGCAAGGACAATATTTTTGTCGTCGGCGATGACGACCAGTCGATTTACGGCTGGCGCGGCGCGAAAATCGAAAATATCTACAGCTTTCAAAAACATTACCCGAACCATCAAGTCATCAAGCTGGAACAGAACTACCGTTCAACCGGCAACATCCTGAAAGCCGCGAACAAAGTCATCAGCGTCAATGACGGCCGAATGGGCAAAGAGCTGTGGACCGATTCCGGCGACGGCGAATTAATTTCCCTGTACGCGGCATTCAACGAACAGGATGAAGCCCATTTTGTCGTCGAACGCATCAGGGCTTGGGTGAACGAAGGCGGCATGCGCAAAGATGTCGCCATTTTGTACCGGTCCAATGCCCAATCCCGTCAATTCGAAGAAAGATTAATGACCACCGGCACGCCCTACCGGGTTTACGGCGGTTTGCGTTTCTTCGAACGGGCGGAAATTAAAAACGCACTGGCCTATTTACGGCTGATGTCCAACCGCAACGACGATGCGTCGTTCGAACGGGTCATCAACACCCCGACCCGCGGCATCGGCGCCAAAACCATCGACGATATTCGCAACATCGCGCGCGATCAAAGCTTGTCTTTATGGGGCGCGGCCATCGTGCTGATTAATCAGCGTACCTTGTCGGCAAGGGCGACCAACGCGCTAATCGGCTTTTTGGAGTTGATCAAGCGGTTCGAGGCCGAGGCGGAAGGTCTTGAGCTTTACGAAAAGGTCAAACTGGTCGTTGAAAAAAGCGGCCTGCTTGAACTCTATAAAAAAGACAAGACCGACAAAGACGAGGAAAAAGTAGAAAACCTTGAAGAGCTGGTCAACGCGGCGCGGCTTTTCGACGCCACCGCAATCGGCGACATCGAAGATGAAGAGGGTTTGAGCGAACTGGATATGTTTTTAGCCCATGCCACCTTGGAATCCGGCGAACTGCAAGGCGATGATTTCGACGATTGCGTGCAGCTGATGACCTTGCACTCGGCCAAAGGCCTGGAGTTTAAGCAAGTGTTTTTGGTCGGCATGGAAGAAGGCTTATTCCCGTCGCAACAGTCTGTCGAGGACGTCGGACGATTGGAAGAAGAACGCCGGCTTTGTTATGTCGGCATCACTCGCGCCATGCAGCGCTTGTACCTGACTTATGCCGAATCCCGGCGTTTATACGGACGGGAAACCTATCCCAGACCGTCGCGTTTTTTGCGCGAAATTCCGGCTGAACATATCCAGGAAGTCAGGATGCGCGCTACGGTGACGCGTCCGGTAACTTCAGTGCAACCGAAAGCACGGTCTTTTCAAACGGAAGGCAAATACAAACTGGGCCAACGCGTCAGTCATGCCAAATTCGGCGAAGGCGTGGTGCTGCAGATGGAAGGCGAGGGCGCTCAGGAAAGAGTGCAGATCAACTTCAAGCAAGTCGGCCTCAAGTGGCTGATACTAGCTTATGCGCAGTTGGAGGTGTTGTAGCCGATGCATGAAGCGCAAATAATGCGCTTCGCTTTATCCTGCATGTCCTGTGCTGCACCGATGATCGACACTTTTGAGATGTTTCTTAAGACAAGTCTTTATACTCATCAAAACCAGTCATAGAAATACTTATGCGTAGGGCGCGCCGTGCGCGCCTTAGCTCTGTTGAGCACGCGAATTACAGTGACGCGGACAGCAGCATTATTCGGATTTGCCGCAAATGTGGCAATGGGGCGCTGCTTAAGATGTTGTCGATCTACAGCTAAGCAGCCAAATATTTACCGGGACAAGTATTTTTATCGACAATATATAGGCCCCTGAAGCCACCTGCTACAGCAGCGGCGTGCCCTGTCCAAAATATTTTGCGTTGATTAGATGTAACCGTTTAGCCCTGGCAGCGTGGAAACAGTCGGATAATCGGCTAGAGAATAAGGCCGGACGCGGCGAATATCGGCACTCAATAACAGATAAAAGTTTCATCATTAAACAAGGTTAATATCATGCCTGTCACCGAACTCAACATCCGATTCGCCAACCCAAATAACGTCATCGTCCGTTTTGGCGACGATGATACAGAAACCCTACCTTTCCAATCGCCGTTGCATAAAATCGATTTTGAAGAAATGGCCTGGTATTTGGAAAATTACGCCAGCCGCTACATGACCGATGTCGATGACCAACGGGCGGAAAAATTTGCAGCTCGGCTCAAGGAGCTGGGCAAGCAGTTGTTTAACTCGATCTTTAGCGACGCAGCGGCAAGACGGCTATTCAACAGCTTTCAAGACAGCGAAGGCATCAGGCGTTTAATCACCATCAGCGCCGAGCACCCGGCCATATTGGCCTTGCCTTGGGAATTGCTGTGCGAAACCACCTTTTTAATGCACGAAAAAATTTCCATCCGGCGGCGTTTTTCCGGCGTAGGCCGTGGCCGTAAAGCATTTAAGATCGAAGCCAAAGACCATTTGCACCTGTTGTTCGTCGTCAGCCGCCCGGCGGGTGCCGGATTTTTAGACCCGCGTTCGGAAGCGCAGGCCGTCATGCAAGCCGTGCAGCAGAAACAGGCCAATATCAGCTTCGAATTTTTGCGCCCGGCGACCTTAGACGGCTTGGTCAAACGCTTGGAAAACGAAAACCTGCCGCCCATCGACATACTGCATTTCGACGGACATGGGATTTTTTCCGCCGCAGAAATTCAAGAAAACGCGCCCGCCGCCAAACACCCCGAATCCGGCTTGACTAAAAAGCAGGGCTGTCTCGACGGCAACACCGGCTATTTGTTATTCGAAAACGACGAAGGCGAACAAGACTTGGTGGATGCCGAAACCTTAGGCGATGCGCTGTTCCGCAAAAAAATCGCCTTGGTGGTGTTGTCGGCTTGTCAATCGGCGACCGTCGGCGGCGAAGATGCGTTGAGCAGTGTCGCGGCGCGGTTAACCGATGCGGGTTTGCCAGCGGTATTGGCAATGACTTATTCAGTGCTGGTCGCCACCACCGAAAAACTGTTTGCCGAGTTTTACGCCGAATTGATGCACGGCAAAAACATCGGCGCGGCATTGGACAGCGCCAGGCGTTACCTGTCGCGCCATCCCGAACGCGGCGAGCGCCAGCGCGAGCAGCAGCGTATCGGCTTGGACTTGCAGGATTGGTTTGTTCCGGCCTTATATCAGTCTAATAGCGATGCCGCGTTGTTAAACAAATCCGCCGCGCCTGTGCAGCAAAAAACCGAGGCGAAGTCTCACAACCTGCCGCAACGGCAGGAAGCGGGCTTTTTTGGCCGCAGCCGCGAGTTGTGGCAAATCGAACGCGATTTTGTCCAAGGCACCCGAAGAATCACCATCACCGGCTTCGGCGGGCAAGGCAAAACCTATTTGGCGGTCGAGGCGGGCTTATGGGCTTTGCAAACCGGGCAGTTCGAGCGGGTTTGCTTCGTCGATTATGCCGCGTTTCAAGGCGTGGATGCGGTCGGCACGGTACTGAGCACCTTAGGTACCGTGGTCGGGCAATCGTTGCCGGACAGTCAAGCGGCAACCGTTGTGTTGCAACAAACCGCGACCTTGTTGATTTTGGATAACTTGGAAAGCCTGAATGCCGCCGCCTTAAACGAACTTTTGACAGCCGCGCAGCCTTGGTCGGAAGCGGGCGACAGTCGGTTACTATTGACTACGCGTAGCCCTAATTTGCCAAATGTCGTTTATCCCAAAGAAGGCAGCCGCAAACACCGTTATTTGCCGTTGCGGGGTTTGGGCCAAGAAGATACGTTGGCCTATTTCCAAACCCTGCAAAAACTGCCGCCCGAGCCGCAATTTAAGCAACCGGCGCGGGAGGTGTTGCTGCACCTGTTTGCCGAAGTGGACTTTCACCCGTTGTCGATAGCCTTGTTAGCTAGGGAGCTGAAATTTCGCCGCCCCGCCGAATTAGGCGAACGTCTGCAAGCCTTGTTAAACGAGATACCGCCGGGGCATGAAAACAAGACTTTGTTGGCTTCGTTGCAGTTGTCTTTAGACCGTTTGGATCAGCAAGCGCGTTTGTTGCTTAAGTCTTTGGGCGTGTTTCAGGCCGGGGCTTTGGAACACATGATCTTAGCCATTACCGGAATCAGCGCAGAGCAATGGGCAAGCTCGCGCCCCGCCTTGGTAAACACCGGCCTGATCCAGGTGGAAGACTTAAGCTATTTGGGCGTTGCCTTTCCCTATGTTAAATTCCATCCGACCTTAGCCCCCGCCTTGTGGCAAGAACTTAATCAGGAACATCAGCTGGCATTAGCCGCCCATTATCGGCAAAGCTATTATGAACTATCGGGCTTTCTTTTTCAGGAAGATAAAAAAAATCCCAGTGCTGCCCGCGCTAAAGCCTTGCGCGAATTACCTAACTTGCTCCATGCCGTTTATGCCGTATTTCAGGCAGGGGAAGATTTTGCGCTGGACTTTGCTAATAGAGTTAATCTCTTTCTTACGGTCTTCGGCTTAATGCGCGATAGAGCATCACTGAACGAAATGGCGCAACAGGCCGGTAGCGACATCGGCTCAGTGGATTGGTTTCTGGTGCGCTTTAATCATGGAGAGCAGTTATTCGATACTGGCGAGTACCAGCAGGCCATAGCGGTTTTTGAAGAAATACTCCGGCAACTGCCCGAAACAGCCATTTATCGGTGTTGCCTTACGTTAAACAAAATAGGCTTATGTTTTTCACGCCTAGGCAATACTGCCGAGGCGATAGATTGTTATCAGCAAGGCTTAATACTGATAGGGCAATTGGAAAACTCAACAGCTTTGCAACGGCAAATAAGTCTATTGCACTCTAATTTAGCGACTGCCTTCAGAGACAGCGGGGATTATAACGAGGCCGAAAACTATTATTTGCAAGCTTTGTCCATCACAAAGAAAATTAACGATACTCAAAACGAGGCCGTTTACCTATTACAACTGGGTACATTGGCTATGGTGCAAGGGGATTTAAAGCTCGCAGTACAACGCTATCAAAGCGCTATGCACATTATCCAAATACTTAACCGACCGAAAGATGAAGCAATCGTTTGGCATCAGTTAGGCTATATTTATAGTGAAATGAGATCCTGGGCGCGGGCTGAGCAATCCTATCGCGAATCAGCAAGAATTAAAGAGGCGCTGGGTGATTTGAAGGGGGCGGCTAGAACTTGGCATAATTTGGCGGGTATTGTCAAACTGCAAGGCAAATTGGATGCAGCCGAGTCTTGGTATCGTAAAGTAATACCCGTGATAGGGCAATGCAATCAAAAAGACTTGGCTTGCTGCTTAAATAACTTGGCTAACTTATTACAACACCAAACCTTGCGCGTAAGTGAGGCTAGAACTTTAGCTGATGAGGCCTTAGCCATTAAAAAAACCTTGGATGAAGCCGGTGCGGAAATTTGGAAAACTTATGGATTACTGGCGCAAATAGCCGACAAACAACAAGACATTGACGCCGCCAAAAGCTATCGAAAGCTTTCCCGCGACAGCTATTTGCGTTTTGCCGGGATGCCGTATCGAATGCAACAACATGAGAGGCTGATCGCTGCAGTGGTACAGGCGCTGACCAGCCAGGCAACCGATCTTCAGGGCAAAGCCAGCCCGTTGCCCGGCAAACCTGCCGCCACTAAAGAGGTGTTAGTCTTGAAAGAACTGTTAACGCAATTTCCAGAAGAAGGACAAAATCTGGTGACGGCCATTGAGCAACTGTTAAACGGTAAACGCAACCCGGAAGTTTTGCTGGAGCCGTTGGATTTTACAGATGCCGCCATCGTCCACTGCATTTTAAAAGCCTTGGATTAGTCATAAGCCCAATAATGCTGTAGGGCGCGCCGCGCGCGCTTTTCTCGATGCTTGAGCTCTGTTGTCCCTTTGGCGCGCACGGCACGCCCTACCGGATTAATATTTTTCTTAACTTAACGACATAAGACCATTCATGAACCTCTTTACCGACCAAGAACTACAAACCCTAGCCAACGAAATCAACCTGCAATTGAGCGAGCTTGCCACCGGCATCGATGATCAAAACTTGCAAAAAGCAGCCAGGGGCGGCAAGAAAACTTTGCCCGGCAAACAAAAAGCCCTGTTGGAACAAGCCACCGGTGAAGCGGCGGAAACTTTCCTGAAAAAATTCGTCCGCGTCGCCAAACAAGACCTTTGCCAGGAAGGCGGCGTTTTACACGGGCAATGGCAAAAATACGGCGATTTGGAAAACGAAGGCATGCTCAAACATTTCGGCGGCATCCTGGCCGGCATGGGCTTGACTTCAGCCCCGTTACAAACCGCCGTCGTTGCCGTTTCGGTTATTGTCCTGCATTTAGGCATTAAAGCTATTTGCGAAGACTGCGAATAAATTCTTGATGAATAATGCGGAAGGCCAAGGCATGTCGTGTGCTCTAAAGAATGGATAGATCATTCAAGCATCGGGAAAGGCGCGCATGGCACGCCCTTGTATGATCAAAATTAATAAAAATAGCTGAAGAAATTAAGTAAGCTTTAACCGTTTATTGGGAGGCCGTCACGCCCTGAGGATTGGTTGTTAACCAAAGCCTGCTCGTAGATTGGCC
>Ga0208789_1000488_pt1 | contig 36971 bp, 31 predicted proteins | sample Methanotroph_Enr_FD_187368 | JGI IMG/M metagenome (GOLD analysis project Ga0208789, IMG submission 187368) | Enriched soil microbial communities from Old Woman Creek wetland in Ohio, USA - Methanotroph_Enrichment_5 (SPAdes) (version 2) | ecosystem: Environmental > Terrestrial > Soil > Wetlands...
TTCCCCAGGAGTGTTGAATGACGTGTAACTGAAGAATGCCATCGTGTCGGCTTTCTTTCCGGAAAACCCACTTACCGTACCAATTCCCGGGAGATGAATTTCATGATCCAAAACACCATCATACGAATATACTTCAGTTTTGCTGTGGGCATCGGTCATGTAATTAACCACCAGTTTGCCGGCAATCATACTAACCGATTCCATCACGTCTTTTTTCTCCGGAATAACATCTACCCAGCTTGCTTCTTCTGGTTTATTGGTATCGATCCTGATCAGTCGGTATTTGGGCGCTTTGTAATTGGTAAGCACATAAAGGTTGTCGCCAATGTTATCAACCGGATTGAACTCAGATTCATAACTGTCCAACAGATTGATAAATGTGCTATTCTTTTTGCTGAGGTCTTTAAAGTCGAGTGCATTCCCATTTGTCCCGATGCTTTTTGAAACCAATAGAAAGCGTTTGTCTTCCGTTAGTCCGGCACCAAACATGAGTTTCGGATTTGTTGGGTCGTTTACGATCAACTGATCGGCCGATTGTTCGGTCCCCAATTTGTGGAAATAGACTTTTTGAAACTCGTTGGCTTTCGAAAGTTCGCTGCCGGTGTCAGGTTTGTCGTAAGCGCTGTAGTAAAATCCATCGTTACACCAGCTTGCCCCTGAGAATTTAACCCATTGAAGATGATCGGAAAGCAATTCGCCAGTTTCGATGTTTTTAACGAAAATCTCGTTCCAATCGGAACCAGACTTAGCTACCAGATAAATCAGGTATTTCCCATCATTCGAAATTTCAATTCCTGAAAGGGCAGCGGTTCCGTCATCCGACAAGGTGTTCGGGTCGAGCAGTACGGTTGGTTCGGCAGCCAGGTCGGTAGTCATATACAAAACACTTTGGTTTTGCAGTCCATTGTTTTTATAGAAAAAATATTTTCCTGCTTCTTTAAAAGGGGTGCCGTATTTCGGGTAATCCCATAATTCGGTCAGGCGGGTTTTAATTTGCCCGCGGTATGGGAGTTTCTCAAGATACCCGGAGGTCAGCTTATTCTGGGTTTTCACCCATTCGGCTGTTTCGGCAGAGTTGTCGTCTTCGAGCCACCGATAAGGGTCTTCAACTTCGGTCCCGAAATAAGTGTCTTTCACATCGCCCTTTTTCGTCGGCGGATACTGTAGTGGTTTTTCTGAGCAGGACATCATAAATGATAGCGCTAAAAAAGGAATAATAACTCGTTTCATAAAATTAAATGTTTTTGTAAGTATCTCAGCAAACAGCAGAATTATCCTTATCGGTATTTGCTTGGGCAATTTTATTACAACATTAGCGAATCTGCTAAAAATACCGGAATTATCATTCAACTGTTGAGGTGCTATTTTTTAGATAGCATAAAATCTCCGTACCCGATCAGGCGCGATTAAAGATTGCGACACCCAATGTCCACCCCAATCGCTTAAAGAGACATCCATCAATAAAAAATGCCCGACTTGCGGGCATTTTAAACTATCTAATGAGATTTAAATCTGATTAATGACGGTCACCTCCGCGGTTATCGCGACGGTCGCCGCCACGATTATCCCTGCGGTCACCACCACCACGGTTGTCACGACGGTCGCCGCCACCACGATTGTCATCACGGCGTGGAGGACGTTCATCGTTGCTGCGCTCGGGGCGGTCTGGCATTCCTTCAGGTTTTGGCAGCAATACACGGCGAGATAATTTCATCTTGCCATCGCGATCCATATCCAAAAGTTTTACCTCAATTTCCTGACCTTCCTGAAGCTCTTCTTCTACCGTTTGTAAACGGTTCCAACTAATTTCCGAAATGTGCAGCAAACCTTCTTTTCCCGGCATGATTTCAACAAATGCACCGAAAGAAGTGATCGATTTTACTTTTCCTTTGTAGATTTCACCTTTTTCAGGAATTGCTACAATCATTTTGATGCGGGCAACGGCAGCATCGAGTGATTCTTTGTTCACGCTCGAAATCTGTACAAAACCGATGTCATCGCGTTCTTCAATCGAAATAACCGTTTTGGTTTCTTCCTGAAGTTTCTGAATGTTCTTTCCGCCAGGGCCGATGATTGGGCCGATGAATTCTTTAGGAACCTGGATGATTACCACACGTGGAACGTTTGGTTTGTAATCTTCGCGAGGTTCGGAAATCACTTTCAGGATTTCGCCCAGGATGTGTTCGCGACCTTGTTTGGCCTGAAGCAATGCCTGAGAAAGGATTTCGTATGAAAGTCCACCAACTTTGATGTCCATCTGAGTAGCAGTAATTCCCTGAGAAGTACCGGTCACCTTGAAGTCCATATCTCCCAGGTGATCTTCGTCGCCCAGAATGTCAGAAAGAACTGCGAATTTATTGTTTGCAGGGTCGGTAATCAAACCCATGGCGATTCCCGAAACCGGACGTTTCATTTTCACACCGGCGTCCAACATACACATGGTTCCGGCACAAACAGTAGCCATTGATGACGATCCGTTCGATTCCAGAATGTCAGATACAACGCGCACTACATACGGAAAATCTTCAGGAATCATTTTTTTCAAGGCACGTAAAGCCAGGTTTCCGTGACCGATTTCGCGACGGCCAACTCCACGTGGCACTTTGGCTTCACCAACCGAGAATGGAGGGAAGTTGTAATGCAACAGGAATTTTTCGACTCCCTGATAAGTTACACTGTCGATTTTCTTTTCATCCATCTTTGTTCCCAAAGTGATTGAAGAAAGCGACTGGGTTTCACCGCGGGTGAAAATAGCCGATCCGTGTGATCCCGGAAGGTAGTTCACTTCACCCCAAATCGGACGGATTTGAGTGGTTGTACGACCATCCAAGCGGATACCTTCGTCCAGAATCATGCGGCGCATGGCTTCTTTTTCAACGTCGTGGTAATATTTTTTGATCAGCTTGATGTTTGTTCCAAGGTTGATTTCGGTATTTTCAGCGTTGGCTGCAGAATATTCAGCGATGTATTCTTCAACGATTGCGTGAAAACCTTCGATACGAAGTGCTTTGTCGTTGAGGCGCTGCGTTGCCAATTTGTAGCAGGCAGGATACAAATCTTCGAAAACTTTAGCTTTCAGATCGGCATCGTTTACTTCGTGGCAATAAGTACGTTTTGTTTTTCCAACCAAAGCGGCTAGTTCTTCCTGTGCTTTGCAATGAACTTTGATGGCATCGTGGGCCACTTTGATGGCTTCGAGCATCACTTCTTCCGAAACCTCGTCCATTTCACCTTCAACCATCATGATATTGTCGTATGAAGCGCCAACCATGATGTCTAAATCAGCGTTTTTCAACTGCGAGAAGGTAGGGTTCACAATCATTTTTCCGTCGATGCGCGCAACACGAACTTCGGAAATTGGAGTTTCGAAAGGTACATCCGAAACGGCAATAGCAGCAGATGCAGCAAGTCCGGCCAGCGAATCGGCCATTACTTCAGAATCTGAAGAAATCAGCGAGATCATCATGGCAGTTTCAGCATGGAAATCAGCTGGGAAAAGCGGACGCAAAGCACGGTCCACTAAGCGGCCAATCAGAACTTCTTCGTCGGAAGGACGTGATTCGCGTTTAAGAAATCCACCGGGAAAACGTCCGGCAGCGGCAAATTTTTCACGGTAATCAACCGAAAGTGGCATGAAGTCCACATCTTCTTTGGCATCTTGTGCAGCCACAACGGTTGCCAATAACATTGTGTCACCCATCCGAACAACCACCGCGCCGTCGGCCTGCTTGGCTAAACGGCCTGTTTCAATGGTAATGGTGCGGCCATCCCCAAGGTCAATTGTTTTAATAATTGCTTGATTCATAATTTTTTGAAATAAATAAAATTTTTAAAAGGTACTACAAATGGGCGTGGTGGGGTATTTTATTCAGGAAAACGAGTTTGCTGAAGTTTGCCGTTAAAATAGGGTACCTGCATATTTTAAATAAGGCGTATAAAAATAAGAAAAGGCAATAAAAATATTGCCTTTTCAGTGATAAATTATCGACGTAAGTTAAGGTCTTTGATAATTGCACGGTAACGGGCGATGTCTTTTTTCTTCAAATAATCCAAAAGACTACGACGTTTACCTACCAAGGTGATCAAAGCACGTTGGGTGCTGAAATCTTTTTTGTTTAATTTTAGATGATCAGTCAGCGAACTGATACGGAATGAAAACATTGCGATTTGAGCCTCTGACGATCCGGTGTCAACGGCCGATTTGCCGTATTTTTCAAAAAATTCGAGTTTCTTTTCAGATGATAACATGTAATAATATTTTAAAGTTGTTGTACAATGTTTAAGCAGCAGCATCGCTTTCAATAACAACCGCTTAAAATTAATTTTTTAAAAGCTGCGCAAAAATAATCAAATATCTTTGAAATTCAAGTAGCTATGAATTTTTTTTAGTTGATCAGGTATGCTTACTCATCTTTACTGTTTATCAAGTCTTTTTTGCGCATGAATCCTATTGCCATTCCAAATTTTAAATAGTTTGACGAATGAAAATTTGAGTCATTTTCTTTCATCCAGAAATAACTCAGGTTAAACTTAAAAGTTGCCCTGTCACCAATGTTGGAATTTAAAATGCTAACCCTGACACCGTAAAGCGGATCACCAAAATAATCACGGTTAATTCCTGAATGATTGTATTCGCCTGACAATGGGGGACTGGTCATCATATAGTATGTGGAATGTTGCTCGTTGTATCCTAGAATAAGGTATTCAGCAACTGGACCAATACCTATGGACATCATATTGCCGATTTTAATCTGCGCCTGAATAGTTGCTTCGGCAAACAAATTAAGAAGTCTTGATTTACTGTACGAATGGCCACCAAGTCCTCCGGAGCTTAGTTTTGGACTGGAATATTGAAGATCCAGACCTATTTCTTTGTTAAAGGTTATTTTTTTATCGGTTCTGTACCAGAAATGAGAAGCTCCAAGGGTTAAAAATGTTGGAGGAGAACATTCATCATCATAGTAGTTGTTGAATTTAGTGCTTTGCAATTGGTTGATTCCTATGCCAAAAATTGTTTTATTCACTTTCTGGCAAAATCCTTTCGCAGAAATCATTAGGAATACCAAAGTAAAAAATGCAATTGACTGTTTCATTTCTGGCCCTCCAGCAAATTCCGGAACTCCTTGATTTGAGCCGGTGAACCCAACACAAAAAGCTGATCGCCACGGCTGAGCGTTAATTCCGGATCGGGATTGAACACATATTTAGCGCCACTGATTTTGATACCGATAATATTAATCCCCGATTTATCTTTGGCTTGCAAAACCTTTAATGGTTTGGCAACAAATTGTGTGGCCATGTGTGTGCACGAAATCTCTTCGAGACTAACATCATCACTTTTTTGGAGGAGAATGTATTCCAAAAATTCAACCACATCGGGTTGGGTAACCAGTTTGGCCATTCGTTGTCCGCCAATACGTTCGGGCATAATAACATTCGTTGCGCCTGCCCTGCGAAGTTTGGTGATGGACTCAACTTCCGATGCCCGACTGATGATTTTCAAACCAGGGTTCATGCTTCGTGCCGTCAGAACCACAAAAACATTGTCGGCATCGTTTGGTGTAGTGGCAATCAGGGCTTTGGCATGTTCGATCCGAGCCTGAGAAAGAACCTCTTCGCGGGTGGCATCACCCCGGATATACAAGAGATTTTCATCTTCGCAAATGCGGCCTATCACATTTTCACGTTTGTCGATGACCACAAAATCAACGCCATAATCGCGTAATTCCATGGCAGCCTGTTCTCCGTTTCGTCCATAACCAATAATGATGGTATGGTCTTTCAGTTTCATGATTTTTTTGTCCACGCGGTAAGTTTTTAAGTAATCTTTTAATTCTCCATCGAAAACAAATTTTGCCAGGCTTGAACCTACCCAGGCCAAACTACCCAGGCTGAACATGATCAGCCCTGAAGTGAACAGCTTTCCTACATCAGAAAGGGGGTGAATCACCGCAAAACCAACCGTCGAAATGGTAATGATGGTCATGAAGAACGCATCGATCAACGGATAATGCTCATAGCCCCAATAAAACAAGGTGCCGGTTGAAAGAAGCAGCAAAAGCAATATAGCACCGGTACGGATGGTTTGATTAGAAACTGCCTGAAATTTGTTGTAGGATTGGCCCATTTTATGAATGATTGTCTGAAGTAATAATCTTCGCTCCCAATTGGCAATGTAGACATTTTTTGTTTTCGCAGTAGCTGTTTTTTAACTGAATCAAAGCCTGAGTTTCGAAAGCTGACCTGCTGTCAATCCCCAATTCGTTCCATTTCCGGATAATCTGGTTCGATTCCGGATCCGTTTTCTCCAGCAGAAGCAAGGCACGATCTTTCATCGCCTGATCTAAATGTTGGTCGCCGTAAACAAAAAGCATTGGGACAATGGTGTTGATCACCAAATTATTGAAAGCCGTTTCCCCAAGTGTTTTCTGCCTGTTTTCTTCTGATATTTTGTTGAAACGGTAATGGGTATTCCAATACTCCGAAGCCGAAACATCAAACAACTGGCGCAATTCTTCAAGGTCATTTGTTTCCAGAATTCTGGAAAATAAGGCTGTTGAATGATGGATCAGCATGGCAAGCTGGGCAATCCGGATGGTCGGAAAGTTGATTGGCCTCAGTCGCATAAATTTCCAGATGTGCGATTCCATTCCCGATAATCCGTATTTCTGATACAGGTATGAATATTCTTTCCGGAGTGCTAAAAAGTAATCGTCGCCCAATAGGGTTTCGTTGAGCAATCCTGACTGACCAAACAGCAAAGCTTCGATTTGAAACAGATCGTTTTTGTGTTTCGAAAGGATGTTTAGCGGGAGCGATTTGGCCAATAATTCGAAAGGAAGGGCATTTGTTTTCATCCCGAAGTTGCGCGACAGCAACTGGTAAAAAGTCTCGTTCCAGTTGTTTTTGTTCTGCTGAAGTATGCCCAGAATGTCGTTTGTTTTCGATTGAAGCCGTTCGATCATCAGCGAGCTAAACCAGAACCGAAGAATAAACGGATCAACTTCATGCAATCTTTCTTCGCATGCAATCCATCGTTCCGATTTTAAGAGTTGTTCGAAATTTTCGAGAATTGCAGTTGGATAGCTGATTTCGAGTGTTGGAAGCTCGTGGTTTTTTACTTGAACCGATTTGTCATGCAGCTCAACAACATGCAGTATAACATTGTCGTATGCTGCATCGGCATCGTGCCGGTGTTGGTACCAATGTGATGATTTCTGATGAATTTCAATATTTCCGGCCCAAACGGTTTCGCCTATCCTGATTCTGGCGTTGAAAAAATCAGGACCCGAATCGGTGTTCTGCCTTCCGGACGAAATTATCTCAACCGGTTTGCCATCAACGGTTTTCAGGTCTGTTCGGTTGAACAACCCGTGTTCCCAAATAAATTGTAAAAACTCTTCCTTCATTCGTTTGGTTTTATGGAGATCCGGATAATTTCTCTCAATGATCTCAATAAATTTAACAAAACGGATTCAGAATATCTGCATTTCAGGTCCGATTTTTAGTTGTAGGCCAAAAGGTTTGTTAAAATACGACTTGATACCCTGCTTTTTCAACGATTTTCCATGCTTGTATAAAGGAATCTTCACTGTCAATTTTGATTTTGCTTTTCCGGATGAGTTTTTTGATTGGTCTTTGCAATGGGCTATCAAATTTGGAAAGTAAACCACTTTGGCTTACTCTCACTGAAGTATAACCTTTCTCAGGCGAATAAAAATAGAATTGATAGAGTCGATTGTAAGCCATATTTTTCAGAATGCCGTTCAAGTCATGGTAGGCCGAAGTTACATTCAGTTCAACCTTTCGGTAAGCCAGCAAAGCTGTTTGTCCGTCTGAAAGAATTTCAAAATACCGCTCACCTTTCGAAGAATTATCAAAGCGCTGTTTCCGGAACAGTCGGTTACGCCCATCAGTATCGGCGAATGCAAATCCATTCAGGCTTTCTTTGTCAATGTTAATCTGTGCCCCGGCGGCTTTGTTGTAATAGACCACTTCGTCTTTAAATGAACTGTATTTCAAGTATACACTATCGGCAACTTCCCCGGTAGTAAATTCGATTTTTCCAGGGCGCCAGGTGTCGGTCAAAAAAGGAGTCCCCTCGTAGGGAGGGTATGGAAACTGGCGGACTCCTTTAATTTTCTGGGCATCCCAATTGGGATTTATGGGTTCCTGAGCACAAACTATCTGTGTGAAACTCCATGCCAGAAAAAGCATCAGTATTTTTGGGATTTTGAGTGTCATATTATTTAACTTCAAATTGTTTTTCAGCTAAAACCATTGTCCCGTTTTTTAATCTTCCTCTTACAACCAGCTTGAATTTGCCAAGGATCGACGACGTGCTGAATTTTGCAGAAAGCATTTCTTGTGGCTCTACTGAAGGATTCCAATAGAAGGTTTGTCTTAGATCGGGGATGTCGGGTTCTGATTTCTCCGGTTCTGCAAGGTTCGCCTGAGCCTGAATGGCGTCCAGTTTCAGACGGATGAACTGATCGGAATCCGGAATCCTTGAATAATCCGATTTTGTGGTATAAATCGCAACGACTCCGGGGAAACGAAGATTGCCATAATATCGCTCGCTCTGGCAGATTTCAATGCGCTTGATGTCCTGCGTCCCCATATCTTTGATCACATTTAGGTTACGGATTGGAATTCCATCGATCAGAATTAATGGCGATTCATTGAAATAATCGCGTGCAGCAGCGTTCATCACCTGCATGGTAGGCTCGTTGTTGTAATTCCTGAATTTCACCCCTGGCAAGAGTTCTCTCGATATTTCGGTAAAGTTTGGGAGGTCGATAAACAAGTGCGGATCAACGATGTTCGATGGCTTCCCGTAATACGGGTACGATTCGAATGTTTCCTTTGGAGAAGGCTGGAATTTTAGTTTATCCTGGCTAAAGACTTTCTGAAAAGTCACCGCATCAATGTTTGTCGCATTATTGCTTTTAAATTCATCTGAAATTGGCTGCTGGCTGAAATCAGGCAAGTTACCCGGCTCGGCAAACAGCTCATCCATGTTAATCTTTAAACGTTGTGCGGTGGTTTTCCCAAAACATTGTACAAATGCCTGGACCGAGCCATAGTACTTATCGAGCTGAAAATAGAACCGGCCATCATCTTGTGTTTGGTAATACTGGAAAACTGGAAGTGAATCCGGAATGGTCAAATATACCGTTGCGCCAGCGGCAGGCATTGATTTTTTTTTGTCAGTTACTATTCCAGAAAGGATAATGCCTTTTTTCTCTGTTAATCCTTCTTTCCCCTGATCAGAGGTCCATATATAGGAGGCTGACTCAAACGAAGGATTGGTTTGGGCAACAGAAATTAACAGGTTTCCATCGATCTCTTTTAGAAGCATTTCATCGATCTTAATGGTAGTTGTTACGTTGCTGTTTGTTGGATGGCTGGCATCAACACCTTCAAATTTAATTTGCGGGGTACTTTCTTCCTGAATCGTTTGTGATCCGGCGATATGCTTCAATTGTTTGGTGTTTTTCAGACCGTCAAATCGATTCGAGATCCAGATTTCACGGATTATTTTGAGTTTTGATACCGTGTTTTTGGAGTACGCCCTGAGTAGGTAAGTTCCGGTGCTGAGTGAATCGGGTAACTGGAGAAAACCGCTGGCCTCATTGTTTTTAATTTCGATTGTAGCTCCTGAAATTCTTGTGCCTGAAGAATTAACCAAATCGATATAGACAATTCGTGACGGATTATCCGTGGGGCTATAAATTTTAGCCAACAAGATTTCTCCGCTGACATACACATCGCGGTCGGTGAAAAAACCGAGATTCGTTTTGTCTTGTGCATTTCCTGATATCGTCGTAACAACCAGGAGTATAAATATGATTTTTTGTAGCATTTTCTGTTATTAATTTGATTCCCAGAATAACGGCTGCTCACCAATCAGATGTCCTTCGTACGGGATATCCGGATACCGGTTCAGGCGTCGTTGAACTGCCTGCGAGCCTTCATCGACTCCTAAATTCAGGAAATATCGGTATTGACGATATGAATTCAGTTCAAAAAAACCAAGAACAGTTTTCGTCGGATCGCTGGTACACTTTATGTTCCCGTAGACTTGGGTCAGCACCGGATCAAACAAACTTCCATCAGCAGAAAGTTGTTTGTTTAGTTTTTCATGAAAATCGTATGAGCTTTTTGTCGTGCCATATTCATCAAGGATCAGTACCCAACCTGCCCCAACTTGAGAAGTTGAGTCGAGATATAACTGGGTGTCGTATGCCAGTGAAACGATTGGGTGTTTGGTAACTTTGTCGGAGCTGCTAAATTCTTTTGGCCCTGCAATGTTAAATGTTCCGCGATCATATATCGATTTCCAACCGTACCACGGTGGTGGCGGTGGCATGAAGGGCGGGGCGGGGGGTGAGTAAACCCATTGTAACACTGCGCGCGAGTCGAATCTGTAATATTTAAGCGCCGAAGTAATCGGGGCATCAATATAAATTTTTCTCCCCGGGGTTTCCACTAATTGCGGACTTCCAAACGCATCGGTCCGATAGCTCTTTTCGATATTATGAACGGTGTATAGCGTATCGATTTGGGGAACTGGCGGCATTAATATCGTTTCTGATTCGTAAATGTCTTTTTGATTTTTTACCCGGAGAAAGTATTTTTTTCCAGGGATTGGGCTTGACGGAAAGGTGAAATATCCGGTACCGCCATCAATCCCATTTTGGACCGGACCGCCAACCTGAACCAGCTCTACTTCGGCTCCAACAACATCTTGGTTCGCTGTGGTATTGTAGAAGTCTTGAGTCATAGAAAGTTTCACGAAGTTCTTTGCCGGGTTATTGGTCAGCTGCGACTCAACAACCAATGTGGATGGAACGACATCCAGGTCAGGTTTGTAATACTCCTCGCACGAAGTAAAAAGTGCTAAAAATAACGCCAGATATATGATTTCTTTTCGCATCAGAATTTAAAATTATAGGTGATCGACGGAACAGGCACACCAATTATCGAAAGTTTATAAATAGCATATTGATCTTTGTTTATCTGTTGGATGGATGCATCTTTTCGGTAGAAAATGGAATATGGGTTTTTCCGCCCATACAGGTTGTAAATCGAGAATGTCCAGCTTCCTTTCCACATGCGCTTTTTACGCAAGTTTTCGTCCAGAGTAATGCTAACATCCATTCGGTGGTATGGGGGCATCCGGTATTTGTTCCGATCAGAATAATAAACAATTTGCCGTCCATCGAAGGTGTATTTCTGCTCTGGTAAAGTTACCGGTCTTCCCGATGAAAGCACAAAATTTCCAGAAAACCGCCAGCGACGGCTGATCTGGTAATTCATTACTGTCGATAAATCGTGTGGCTTGTCGTATACCGATGGGTAATATTTCCGACCATTAATCACATCTTCTGTAAACCGATTGTCGGTTTGCCGCATGGTTCGCGAATAGGTATAGCTTACCCATCCGTTGAGCCTTCCGGCATTCTTTTTCAGAAAAAGTTCGAGCCCGTAAGAGTATCCGTTGGCATTAATAATGTCGGCCTCAACATGGTGGTTCATTACCAACACCGCGCCATTCTTATATTCCAGAAGGTTTTGCAACTTTTTGTAATATACTTCAGCCGAAGTTTCAAACAATCCTTTCTGTGGAGTTTTAAATAATCCAACTGCGAATTGATCGCTGATCAATGGCAGGATGTGTGCATCGCTCGATTTCCAGAAGTCGGCTGGCGAAATGACCGAGGTGTTTGAGACCTGATTCATAAACTGATGGATGCGCTGGTAACTCAGGCGGATCGATCCGTTGCTGGCGAGATTAAACTTCATGGAGATCCGTGGTTCGATACCATGGTACATTTTTGCAGTTTTCCATGCCCCAAATACAGTGGAGTCAATCACCGAACCGGAATTGATGGTTTGAGCTGGATCGTAATTTAAAACGGTTGTAGGTCCCATGCTCATAAACCGGGCATATCTGACACCGATATTCAGAGCAGTTGATGCCGAAAGGTCGATATCGTCATCGATAAAAGCTCCCAGTTCGAGCGATTGTTGGTTGGCAACTTTTTCAGGAATGACATTGGTTGGACTACCTGCCGGACGAATTTCACCTGGTAAAATTTTGTACCCAATGGTTTGCAAACCTGTATTTATACGATGTTTTTCGTTGGGAAGCCACGAAAGTATATACTTCATGCTACCGTATTCCAGTCCGGTAATGAGTTTGTAATCATCCTCAGCCAGGTTTGGATCTTTTTGGTCGAGCTGAAAACTATATTTACTATAGGCCAGGCTCATGTTTGAAATCAGCTTTTTCGAAATGTTTGCTTTCCAGTTGGCCGAACTGATGATGTTTCCGTAGGTGTAAAGTGAATTCGAATTCAGGTTGAAAACATCATTGCTCGCATAGCCCATCATTTTCAGCGTGTTGTTTTGGCCAAGCACCAGGTTCAGTGTTCCGTTGATGTCGTAAAAATGGGCCACACTATTCATAAACTGAGCATTTTTCGATTGCCTCATAATCCAGTCAGAATAGGTTGTCCGGCCTCCAATCAGGAACGTGCTTTTTTTCTTTTTTGCAAATGGCCCTTCGAGTGTAAATCTGCTGTTTATCAGGCCAATGCCTCCATAAAATTTAATATTCTCGTTGTTCCCATCTTTCAGCTTTACATCCATGATTGACGAAATCCGTTCGCCATAAGAGGCTGGTATTCCGCCCTTAAAAAGCGTCACATCCTGCACCGCATCGGGATTGATCATCGAAAAGAACCCGAACATGTGAGAGGTGTTGAAAACCGGAGCGCCATCCATCAATACCAGATTTTGGTCAGTGTTTCCGCCACGGACATTGAATCCCGATGACATTTCGCCAACACTCTGAACGCCGGGCATCATGATTACGCTTTTAATGATGTCGGCTTCGCCCATCATTACCGGAAGTTCCTTCATGATCCTGGAATTCACTTTGATCATGCTCATTTGCGCTTTCGAGGCTTTTGATCCATCGCCCGTAACTGTCACTTCTTCCAGATTGTGGGTTTCCTCAAACAATTCAAAGTTGGCACTGCCGTTTTCAATCAGTTTTATTTTTTGCTTCAGAACTTCATACCCCATAAACGAAACCTGAAGCGTATGATCGCCAGCAGGCAAATCGAGTTCGTAGTTTCCTGAGGTGTTGGTAGTGGTCCCAATTCCGGTTTGCGGGTGAAAAATGACCGCTCCGGCCAGTGGCTCGCTGTTTTTGCCATCCAGGATTTTCCCTTTGAGTTTGGCCGTTGCATACCTGCCTTCATTCAGCGGATCACCAATAACGATTACTTGAGGCTCATTGGTTCCTGAAACATTTCGCCCATCGCTCCCTTTCGGGAATATGACTACTGAATTATTCTGGAAAAACTTAAAGGTAAGCGGTTGACGATCGAATAACAGATTGAGTACCTGAATTAATGGTATATCCTTGAACGTCTGATTGATGACATAGGATTTTACCCATTCGGCTTTGTAATAAAAGTGGATTGCATATTCTTTTTCAATGGTTTTGAAAAACTGCTCAAGGCTGGTTTTCTGAAAATTTCCATTAATTAGTTTCTCCTGAACATTTTGGGCCGAAACCGTAAAATTCAGAAGAAGTATAACGGTAAAAGCAAAAAATAATTTCAGATAGGTTGATGCAAAAGGTTTCTTCACGGATTGGAGCTTCTGGTTGTTTAGTTTTTGTGGCTTGGTAAAATTAGATATTTATGCGGGATAATGGCATTTAAATATTGTGTTTTTGACAAATAGCCTGCGAAAAGGTTTAATTATCCTGTTCGATAAATTTCCTTCCTTTTTTGTTAAACTTAATCAGCTTTGAATAAATCCGAGAAGTGAATAAAATACCCTACTTTTAATTTCAGAAAATATCCAATGGGAAAGACAAACGAAAACGCATCAGATCGGATCAAAGCCAGGGCGAAGGAGCTTGGTTTTTTGGATTGTGGAATTTCCGAAACCCGGTTTCTGGCCGAGGAAAAAGATCGTTTGGTGAAATGGCTTCATGATAGCATGAATGGCGAAATGGGATATATGGCTAATCATCTGGATAAACGTCTTGATCCTAGACTTTTAGTTGAAAATTCACGCTCTGTTATTTCTGTGCTCCTGAATTATTTTCCGGTAGAGAAACAAACTGATCCGGCAGCTCCTGTGCTTTCGAAATATGCTTTTGGTACCGATTACCATTTTGTGATGAAAGATAAACTGGGCGAATTGCTGCATTTTATTCAGTCGGAGATTGCTCCATGCGAGGGTCGGTGTTTTGTTGATTCAGCCCCGGTTTTGGATCGTGCCTGGGCTGCCCGTGCAGGTTTGGGCTGGATTGGCAAAAATACTAACCTGATTTCGACCGAACATGGCAGTTTCTTTTTTATTGGCGAGTTGATTATTGATCTGGAATTACCAGCTGATGACAAAATCGTCCGGAACCACTGTGGAAATTGCACCCGCTGTATTGATGCCTGCCCTACACAAGCTTTGGTTGCGCCTTTTGTATTGGATGCCCGACGGTGCATTTCATACCAAACCATTGAAAATCGCAGCGAAATTGACGTGGCATTAAAAGGAAAGTTCGAAAATCGTGTATTTGGCTGCGATATTTGCCAGGATGTTTGCCCCTGGAATTTAAAATCTGAAACGCACAATGAACCTGCCTTCCGTCCTGATGTAAAACTAATGAGCCTGACAAAAATCGAATGGAACAACATGGACAAAACCATGTATAATGAGCTTTTCACGAATTCTGCGGTAAAGCGAACCAGGTTTGAGGGATTGAAAAGGAATCTGAGGTTTTTGGAAGAAGACTAAAATAACAAAGGGAAGCAATTTGCTTCCCTTTGTGGTGCCACCAGGAATCGAACCGGGGACACATGGATTTTCAGTCCATTGCTCTACCAACTGAGCTATGGCACCATTTTGAGTCCGGTGCGGACTTTTTTCGAAGCTTTTCGTCGTCGCTTTGGGCTATTCCGTTTCGCTTTCGGGTTGCAAATATAGACCAAATATTTAAACTACAAAAAAAAAAGAATTCAACTCCTGCAATTTTTTTCGTAGAAGGTGCCGAACCATTTCTTTTTCATGTATTTATCTTTGTTCATTTTGGCAGTAAAATTTTCGTTGCCATTTTTAAGCCCTTTTCATCTAATCAACGCATGGAAGCCATGAAATAAATAATAATGGCATCTATTGATCAGGTTGTCATGGCTATTTCATACTTTTGCAGACCAAATTTTATTACACTTTTCAGGAAAATGATGCAAACATTCGTTTTAAAGAATGGAATCCGGATCATACATCAAGAGGCCAATTCGCCAGTTTCACATTTTGGTGTGCTGATTAATACCGGATCAAGAGATGAAGAGGCAGACGAACAGGGCATCGCTCATTTTATCGAGCACGTGATTTTCAAAGGCACTCAAAATCGTAAAGCTTTTCATATACTCAACCGCATCGAAGATGTTGGCGGAGAACTAAATGCCTATACTACTAAAGAAGAAACCGCTGTTTATGCCACGTTTTTAAGTGAATACTATCAGCGTTCGATGGAGCTGATCAGCGATATTCTGATCAACAGCACTTTTCCGGCCAAAGAACTGGAACGCGAAAAAGAGGTGGTGATCGAAGAAATAAACTCCTACAAAGACAGTCCTTCGGAACTGATTTTCGATGAATTTGAAGAGATTCTGTTTGACGGGCATCCCATTGCACGTAATATTCTGGGTACTCCCGAACTGATTAAAACTTTCAATAAAGAAAGTATCCTGAAGTTCATGGATGAGAATTACCATACCGACCAGATTGTTTTAAGCTCTGTTGGCAATATTTCGATGGCCAAATTTATTCGTTTATCGGAAAAGTATTTTGGCGCTATTCCGGAGAAACCAAGAAATAAAATACGAACGAATGTGTATAATTATCTGCCAGAAACACGTATCGTACAGAAAGATACATTTCAGGCTCATTGCATTGTAGGTAATATCGCGCCCGATATTTTCAGCCCAAAACGAATGCAGATGGTTTTGCTGAATAACATTTTGGGCGGACAATCGATGAACTCGCGGTTGAACATGGCGCTTCGCGAACGTAACGGAATGGCCTACAATGTTGAATCGAGCTATACCGGATATTTTGATACGGGTGAATTCAGCGTGTATTTTGGCACGGACAAGGAAAATCTCGATCAGGCACAATGGCTGGTGAATAAGGAATTACGGAAAATGAAAGAAATACCGATGGGAATCGTGCAATTGAGCCGTGCCAAAAAGCAGTTAATCGGACAATTGGCTATTTCTACTGAAAATCACGAAGACCTCATGCTTTCGATTGGAAAAAGCTACATGTTTTTTAATCAGGTTGATCCGGTCGAAGTAATCTTTAGAAAAATAGAAGCTATCGAAAGCCATGAAATCATGGAAATCGCCAACGAAATATTCAATGAATCGCAAAACAGCGTACTAATTTACCAGTAAGATGACTGATCCCGTTTTACTCGACCAATATATTATCAACCATATTTCTCCTGAAGACGATTTTCTGAACGAACTCGACCGCGAAACTCACCTGAAAGTACTTCGCTCGCGCATGTTGTCGGGTCATTTGCAGGGTCAAATACTGAGTATGATCAGTTGCATGGTCAAGCCTAAATATATTCTCGAAATCGGGACTTTTACCGGTTATTCGGCATTGTGCCTGGCCAAAGGATTGACTGAGGGCGGACAATTGCACACCATCGAGATTGACGACGAACTGGAAGCAATCGCTCAAAAATACTTCCTGAAGTCAGGGATGTCCTATTGCATTTTTCAGCACATTGGCGATGCTCGCGAAATTATTCCTTCAATCAATCACCCGTTCGACCTGGTGTTTATTGATGCCGACAAACGCGAATATTGCGACTATTACAATTTAGTTTTCGAACATATTCCAGTGGGAGGTTTTCTGTTGGCCGATAATATCCTATGGGACGGCAAAGTAGTCGATCCGGAAGCTGCAAACGAGGAACAAACCCGTGGGATATTGGATTTCAACGATTTGGTTCAGAACGATTCGCGTGTCAGAAATGTAATTCTTCCGGTGAGGGATGGAATTATGCTGGTGCAAAAGGTTTCAGAATAGAGCTATTCATGCTCTGTCTTCGAATGTTTCCTGCGCAGAAAGAAATAAATCGGTATTCCAGTTAAAATAAGAATCATACCAATAACTGCCTCGCGCGGCCTTGTTGCAATGGTGTTGAAAATTAAGCCGATGCAAAAGAGGATGAAAATGGCGGGCACTACCGGATATCCCCAAACTTTGTAGGGTCTGTGCGCATCGGGCATCTTCCGACGCAAAATGAACACACCCAGCGTAGTGGCTCCATAAAATATAAATACGGCAAAAATTACCATGTCAGTCAATTGATCGAAAGTTCCGGACAATACCAGCACCGAAGCCCACAATCCCTGCCACAAAAGTGAGTTGCCAGGAACGTTGTTCTTGTTCAATTTTCCGATGCCAGTAAAGAAAAGCTGTTCGCGCGACATGGCATAATATGGGCGGGCGCCGGTGAGAATACTGGCATTGGTGCAACCCAATGTAGTGAGCAGGATCAGTAACGAAATAAACAAGACTCCGTTTGTTCCCCAAAAACTCCGGACTGCTTCAACGGCAGCAATCTGATTTCCTGCTGTGTGAATCAGTTCCAGTTGCGGAATGGAAAGGAGTGAAAGGTAAGTTACATTGACTAATAGATAAATGAAGATCACCACCAAAACACCAATCACGATTCCTTTTGGGATATTTCTTTTTGCATCTTTAACCTCTCCACCTATAAATCCGACCGAAACCCATCCCTGATATGCCCAGAAGGCAGCAAGCATGGCCGTGAAAAAAGAGGAGAGCGTAACCGTTCCGCTTGTCAAATCTTTGATGTCCATGTAATTTGCGGGTGAAGCTGAAATGTGGGTTAAACCAAAGAAAACGATCATGAAAAGACCTGCGAACACTAGCAATAAAATAGCTTTACTGGTGCCAGCGCCACTTTTTAATCCGGAGATATTGAGGGATGTTAAAAGTAAAATCAGCAGAATGGCTGTTAGTTTAACGCCAAAATCCTGAAAAGGAAAGAAAATGCCTCCTATTGTAAGATGTTGCAATGAAGTGAAAATCTGAGGTATTGGAATGATGCTGTTTAGCGACTGGGCAAAAACATAAGCTAACGAAGAGATGGTTGCAGTTTGAATGATTGTAAATAGCGACCAGCCATATAAAAACGAGAAGAAACGATTGTAAATTTTTTTTAAATAAACAAATTCACCTCCGGTATCGGCCAGTAATCCTGCAACTTCAGCATTGCTCAATGCACCAAACAGTGTGATAATACCTCCAACAACCCAAGCTAGCAGTATCCATATGGAAGAGTGAAGTTCGGCAGCCATTGGGGCAATCTTTTTGTATACTCCTGATCCAATGATGTTTGCAACTACAAAGATAATGACGTACCCTAAACCCAGTGTCCTGATTAAATTCCTTTGATTATTCATAAATAAGCATTAGAAAAGAAAATCCGAAATTAAGAAATTAGTTGGTTTTTGGCTTAGGAGAAATTGTCTGATTTGCGATTTTGAATTTTAGTGAAATTCTGAAATAAACCGATGTGAAATGGTTAATTTGATCTAGGCAATTATCATTTAATCCAATCTTGTGAAGTTAGATAAAACAAAAACCTCTGTAATAGATTAAATTACAGAGGTTTTTTAAAGTTTGGTTGTTGTCCTGTCAGGTTTCGAACCTGAACTCTTCTGATCCAGAATCAGACGTGTTGCCAATTACACCACAGGACAATTTTTAAAATGTAAAACAAATTTCAGCGTGCTGTACCTTTTGCTGTCTGTTTTTTGTTGACCCACTAAGGCTCGAACTTAGACTCTACTGAACCAAAATCAGTTGTGTTGCCAATTACACCATGGGTCAATCCTTCGTTGTCTTTTCGTTAAAGACGGTGCAAAAATATAAAAATTATTTTTTTGACCTCTGTTTTGTGTGTAATTTTTCATTCTTCACGTGATGTTTATTCGTACAATTGAATCGGGTAATTGATTAAACCTTCATTATCCTTTAACTTTCAGGATCTTGTCGTTTTTAACTTCGTATAAATTGATTGTTAAGAATATATGGAATACATTTGAAGAACATGCACAAACTACGTCTATCCCTGTACTTTTGCACTGCCAGGAGTTAGGGCTGGGTTTGTGGCAGCAGAATAATCTGAGACGTATTAATTTAGATCAATGACATGAAGGAATTTTTTCAGGAAAACAAAAAAATTGCCAAGACCATAACTGAGGTGGCCGGGTTGGCAAATTACCTTTGGCAAAAAGGATGGGCCGAGCGAAATGCTGGCAATATTTCAGTGAACCTGTCTGAAATGATGACAGATACTCAATTTGAACTGGATCATTACCCGATGTTTCAACTCGAACGTAGTTTCGAAGCATTGGCCAATCTTTATTTTTTTGTTACCGGCACCGGTAAGCGCATGCGCGATTTGGCTATCAGTCCAATGAAGAATGCCTGTATTATCAAAATGAACAAAAAAGGGAATGCTTACCATATCATTTCTATGAAAAAGCGGAACCTTTATAATTTCAGGCCAACGTCTGAATTGCCTACTCATCTAGCCGTTCATAATTTACTGGTGAGCACCGGTTCAAAAAATAAGGCAGTGGTTCACACCCATCCGAACGAACTGGTTGCCATGACCCAAATCCCAAGGTTTCAGACTGCCGAAATGTTGAATAAAACTTTGTGGGGGATGCATCCAGAAGCATTTGTGTTTGTGCCACGTGGCGTATTTATGGTGCCATATATTTTACCTGGAAGCCATAAAATTGCCGATGCGACCATTGAAGGTTTTAAAAATGGACACGAAGTCGTGATTTGGGAGAAACATGGCGCTTTTGCCATTGGCGAAACGGTTTCTGACGCATTCGATATGATTGACATCCTTTCGAAATCAGCTCAAATATGGTTTATGTCCATGCAAACCGGAAATGAACCCGAAGGCCTGAATGACGAACAATTGATGGAGCTAAAAGAAGCTTTCCTGAAAAAATAATTTGTCATCTTCTGGAAGATATCAGACGCTCTTAATTTTCAAGATTTACTCCCTTCCCTTTTGGGGGAAGGGTTGGGTATGGGGTCTTAATTTCTTTAATAATTTTTTCCCTCTCGAAGCTAATCCGGCAGAGCCATGAAATTCCATTTCGTGTTCAATCAGTTCAATTAGTTCTCCTGAAAAATCGGGTTCTTCTTGTGCTATATTGAACAGTACTTGCATGGCATGAACTCGCACTGCAACTGGTTCTGCTGCATTGGTGAATATTTCGATGCAGTAATTCAACAACACAGCGATGTTTTCTTCCTGAATATCGTTGAGACTGATCAGTTTCAGTAAATGCCTTTTTTTGCCCGCATTTTGAGTCGTTATGATAAAATTGGTCATTGCAGGTAAATATGGGAATACCAATTCCGGATGACGTTCGTGAATTTTATCGACCATCCATGCAGCCCGCCAATTCTCTGGCTGGCTGTCATCCAAAACTTTGGCCATTATTATATCCAGATGTTCGGGGTAGTCGCCAATAAAACGGACCAACAATGCAATATTTTCCCACGATTGAATCAACGATTGGACTTCATTTTCAGTCATAATGCGCAAACTGTTCTTGTTTAAATCTTGAAATAAAGATAGTTTTTCCCTACTTTACAGATTCAATTTTTCAGGAAAGAATGCAAATGATCGAAGTTTCTTGCGCAATAATAATCAAGGATTCAAAAATTCTGGCTGTTCAGCGTGGCCCCGGAAGCAGCCATCCGTGGAAATGGGAATTCCCCGGCGGTAAGATTCAACCCGATGAAACAGCAGTGCAGTGCGTAATTCGAGAGATTGAGGAAGAATTAATGCTCAGGATTGAGGTTCTATCGGAACTCGAATGTGTCGAATTTGATTATGAGACTAAGCAAATCAGGCTGATCCCATTTGTATGCAGAATAATTTCAGGAGAACTGATTTTGACCGAACATGTAGCCAAATGTTGGTTTGACCCAAACAAATGGCAGGCTTTTGACTGGTCGGGTGCTGACCGTGAACTAATCTTGAAAAATCAGGAAAGTATAGAAGCTAGGATTAAAATTTAATGAAATATAGAAGACGATTATTATCTTACCAAGTGAGGGAAAATCAGCGCAAACGCCACAAAAACGGCCGTCCAACTGACAATGGACAAGATCATATATGGCTTTGCCATTTTGTGCTTAGAGTAATATTTGTTTAAAAGGAATGCCCCGATAGGGATACTTAAAATAACAGGAGACAAAATAACAATCCCAAGTAATCCGAATTTGGAACGAAACCATGCAATAAACCGGTTTCTTTTAGAGAAAACCCGTTCTCCTGTAATTTGCTTTCTCCATGACATCAATTGGCGAAATTTCAACCGAAAAGAAAGTGGAAGGTGTTTCCGAAGGAAAATCCGAACATAGTGAAGTCGTTTAATGGCATGACCGCTCATGTAATAAAAAAAGAAGAATCCGGCGATTCCACCAAGAGTAACTGCGATTAAGGTTTGAAGGAAATTTAGCCCGATGAGCAGGGCAAAGGGAAAAGTAATAACATACTTTACTGAAGCCAACAAAAAAACCTGAATAATCTTTAATACCGCTACCATATCTTCTCCGACTTAATGAGTTCGCTAAATAGAACGCCAAATGTCGCGAATTTGTTGTTTCGATGTTCAGATATGTGCCTGATTTTTAACTTTATTAAGAATTTTTAATGCTTAATCTGAGAATGTTTTTGTTAAAAACCCCTGAAATGCTCTAATAGCGAAACTTTCAGAATGCTAACGATATACCTTGCCAATTAATATTACTATAGCAATTATCAAAATCAGTAGAATATAGGCATAGATATTGCCAAAATTCAGGGTCCAACCCATCATCCTGGAGCGTTTGGGTACCACATCCCGGTCATCTTTCCGGTTGAAATAGAATATTCCCCATTTGTAATTTATCGGGTCATTAATCATCCGATCGTTTTCAAATTGGTCAAAATTGGGTTTCATAATCATTGGAAATTTTAAAATTACTGGAAATGTACGAATTTGTCGGGCAAAATTTTACTTCCATAAACAATCATATTATCTTTATAGATGAAAAAACTGTGGCGCACGACAGGATGAAATGTAAAAACAGAACACTAACGAAACAGCTAAATCAATAAAAATGGGATCAGTACAGGTCCCAAAATGAATGTAAACCATCTTAAAATAATGAAATGAAAACTTTTTCGCTGATTGCATTAATTGTTGCCAGTACCTTGCTGAGCAAAGCTCAGAATCCGTCAGAATCCTTATTCAACGGTAAAAATCTTGACGGCTGGAAGATCTATGGTACTGAAAAATGATATGTCCAGGATGGACTGTTGGTATGTGAAAGTGGTCCGGACAAGCAATACGGTTACCTGGCTACCGAAAAATGGTATGATAATTTTGTGCTTGAAGTCGAATTTAAGCAAGAAGCCAACGGCAATAGCGGCGTGTTTTTCCGTTCGACTATCGATGGCACAAAAATCAAAGGCTGGCAGGTTGAAGTTGCTCCACCAAACCACGATACCGGTGGGATTTACGAATCGTATGGCCGTGGCTGGTTGCACCAGATACCAGATGACCAGGAAGGCATCCTAAAAATGGGCGAATGGAATAAAATGAAAATCCAGGTCGATGGCAAACGAGTTGTTACCTGGTTGAACGGACACCAGATGACCGACCTTACTGATGATAAAATTGGCGAAGGCAAAGGCTCAATTGCCTTACAGATTCACGATGGTGGCGGTATTAAAGTATGTTGGCGAAATCTGGTGATCCAGAAACTGTAAATGCATTATTCAAACTCATACGATGACTTTAAGTCATTGTATGAGTTCGAATAATTAAATCCCTGGAATGTTGATTCCCTTGATTTTTCGGTAGAGATCAAGGGCATACAAATCGGTCATTCCTGAAACAAAATCAACAACCGCTTGCACCTTTTCGTAGGTCGACTCATGATTTCCTCCATACTGATCAGGCATGAGCTGAAGTAGTTTCTTCGAGAATCCTTCCTTTGGGTTCAGAATAGCTTCAGTAAATACTTCAATCAAAGTTCCGATAATCTGGTATCCCGATATCTCGATTTCTACTACCGAACGGTCGTTATAGATGTTTTTAACGCTAACTTTTTTAATAGTATTCATCGCTGCCAGGGATGAAGGTTGAACGCAGTCAATCAAAGGTTTCTGGAAGCTTCCGGATAAAATTTCTCCCTGTTTTTCCCAGAAAACATCCACGCATTGTTTAACAAGTTTCCCAATCACACTGGCGCGCAAATAGGCGATTTGTTCATTCGGGTCCGAAACAAGTTTGAGTGTTTCGTTAATCCTATTGACCTGTTTGGCCTCGGCCTGCTGATCGAAAAACTCCATCATTAGCGCTCGGGTTTGGTCGAAATTGTGTATTTTCAGTTTGTGGGCATCTTCCAAGTCCATCAACTGATAACAAATGTCATCGGCTGCCTCAACCAAAAAAACCAACGGATGCCTGACGTATTTTGCGGGATTTTCAGATTGTTGCAACAGTCCCAATTCATTGGCAATTCGGGCATAAATCGATTTTTCGGATTGAAAAAATCCGAACTTCGGTTTTTCTGTCAGGAGTGATTCGTACGGATATTTTACGATGGAAGCCAATGTGGTATAGGTGAGTGCAAAACCTCCCTCACGCCGGCCATTAAACCGATGGCTCAGCAAGCGAAAAGCATTGGCATTCCCATCGAATTGGGTAAAATCTTTCCATTGTCCTTCCGAAAGTTCGTTAATCAATCGAGGTTCGCTACTTTTTTTAAAAAACTGTGCTATGGCATCTTCCCCGGAATGTCCGAATGGTGGGTTTCCCATGTCGTGGGCCAGGCAAGCTGCCGAAACCACCGAGCCGATTTCCTGAAACAATGGATTTTCGATTTCCATTTTTTCGGTTTCAGCTTTTTCAACAAACATGCTTCCCAACGACCGGCCAACACTAGCAACTTCCAGACTGTGAGTTAAACGGTTGTGAACAAAAACGCTTCCGGGTAAAGGGAAAACCTGTGTTTTGTTCTGCATCCGACGAAAAGGCGACGAAAAGATAATGCGGTCGTAATCGCGCTGAAACTGGGTTCGGCTGTGTTTATTGTCGTTGTTCGAAAGTTCTTCCTGCCCCAATCGGGTGGTCGATATAATCTGGTTCCAATTCATCGAAGTCATATTTTAACAAAAATAGTGTGTTTTGCCGGAATATGCCTAAAAAGTTTGCGTCCGGTAATTGTTCATCTCCTTGTCGGCCTTGCGGGCATTTGGGTAGCATTGTTCGAGCAAAAGCCAAAATTTATCGCCATGATTTTTGACTACCGTATGAGCCAGCTCATGCAAAAGCACATAGTCGATCAAATGTTCCGGAACACGCATCAGGTGCAGGTTTAGGTTGATGTTATTGACCGATGAGCAGCTTCCCCAACGGGTTGACGCATTTTTAATACTGACATTCTCATATTTAAACCCATGTTTGTCGGCCAGTTCTTTCAGCCGTTTGGGCAAATATATTTTTGCTTCCCAGCGCATCACGTCAATCAAGGTTTTTTTGATAAATTCCTGAACTTTGGGTTGCTCGTGATTCACACGATCAGGAATAAATATCTGGATAACACCGTTTCCTACGCGGTTGTAAACCTTGTCGGTATTGCCTTTGGTAATGGCCAATTGGTGAAACCGGGTTTTGAAGCAGCTTTCCGGAGCAAAAAGCGTTGACCGTGCCTGTATTTTTGATTTCTGTTTCAGAATCCAATCGACTTTTGATTCGATAAAGCGGATGGCATCGCGGACAGGAACCGAAGATGGCAAGGAAACAACAATCTCGCCGTCAGATTTAATGCTTAAACGAATTCTTCTAGATCGCTCATTTGTTGTGAATGAAACGGATCCAACTTGTTCAATATCGATGTATTTTGTAGTCATTCAATCCGAAGGAATATTCTGCTAAAGTAATCCAAAAAAATATCCAACCGATCGGGATCGAAAAAAAGGAGCTACCCAATCAAATCCTTCGCTTTTTGATGTTCCCAAACATGAACAATCAGCACAGTGCAGCATTGTAATCCTGTTGAGATGTTGTATTTTTATTTCAGATTAATTTAAAAACCTAAACTGAATCAAATGAAGAAATTAGTGATGATTGCCTGCTTACTTATCCTGTTTATTCAGGGAACAAATGCTCAGCAGAAACTTTTCAAAGAGACCGATGATCAGAAGAAGGAACGCATGGCCTGGTGGACGAACGACCGTTTCGGTATGTTTATTCACTGGGGATTGTATGCACTTCCGGCTCGCCATGAATGGGTGAAAAATCAGGAACGCATTACCAATGAGGAATACCAGAAGTACTTCGAAAATTTTAATCCTGATTTGTACAACCCACGCGAATGGGCTAAAATGGCCAAAGCTGCCGGAATGAAATATGCCGTGATTACCACCAAACACCACGAAGGATTTTGCCTGTTCGATTCAAAATTTACCGATTATAAAGCGCCAAATACGGCTGTCGGTAAAGATTTGCTGAAAGAATGGGTCGAAGCTTTTCGCGCCGAAGGGTTGAAAATCGGATTCTATTACAGCCTGATCGACTGGCATCATCCTGATTTTACCATTGACAGATACCATCCGCAACGAACCGATGACAAGGCAAAATTGGCCGAACTCAATAAAAACCGCGACATGAATAAGTACCGCGAATACCTGCACAATCAGGTTCGCGAGCTGCTGACTAATTATGGAAAAGTGGATATGCTGTGGCTCGATTTTTCGTATCCGGGCGAAAACGGTAAAGACCACAAAGACTGGGATTCGGAAAAGCTGATTAAAATGGTTCGTCAGCTACAGCCTGACATTTTGGTGAACGACCGTCTCGACCTGAAAGAGTACGAAGATGGCTGGGATTTCACCACTCCGGAACAGTACAAAGTGTCGAAATGGCCTGAAGTGAACGGCAAAAGAGTGCCATGGGAAACCTGCCAAACCTTTAGTGGATCCTGGGGTTATTACCGCGACGAAAATACATGGAAAGACACCAAACAATTGTTGGTTTTGCTGATCGAATCAGTGAGCAAAGGCGGGAACCTTTTGTTGAACGTTGGCCCAACTGCCCGCGGAATGTTTGACGAACGCGCGCAATCGAGATTGAAATCGATGGGCGAATGGATGAGTTTGAATAACCGGTCGATTTATGGCTGCACTCAAGCTCCCGATGAGTTTAAAGCTCCGGATAACAGTTTGATGACTTACAACCCGAAGACGAATCGCTTGTACATTCATTTGTTGGATTATCCGCTGCAAAACCTCAATTTGTCGGGTTTTGCCGGAAAGGTGAAATATGCGCAGTTCCTGCACGATGCATCTGAAATTAAAATTACTGCAAGAACTGAATATGGGGCAAAGGAAGGCTCAACTCCGACTGACCTGAATTTAAGTTTACCGGTTATCAAACCAAATGTCGAAATTCCGGTGATAGAGCTGATCTTGAAATAGATAGGACTTGCTTAGTCGACAGAAAGGCGATCCCGATAAATTCAGGATCGCCTTTTGTTTGTCATGAATGTTTAGGGTGATTGTTGATGGAGATTTGCATAAAAGAAATTGAGTAGTGTAACGTTCCTGAAAAAATGAAGTCTTTGCTTTATGAATGTCCATAGAAAACAACCTTAAATAGTTCTTAATGAAACGTATCTTTCGAACTCAATCAGCCATAACGCTGTTAATGATTGCCTTTTTCTTTAATAGCTATTCGCAAACTATCGAAAAAAGAAATTACCAAACTTTTTTTACAAAAACTGCCCCTGAAATTGATGGAATGGAGAACGATTCCTGCTGGAACAAAGTGGAATGGAGCGGTGATTTTATTCAAATTCAACCATCAGAGAACAAACCGCCATCTCAGCAAACAAAATTTAAGATTCTTTACGATGATAATAACCTCTATGTATTTATTCGGGCTTTGGATACCGAACCTGAAAAGATAAGCCGACTAATCTCGCGCCGTGATAATTTTGATGGTGACATGGTGTCGTTCATTGTTGATAGCTACTACGACCAGCAAACGGCCTTCTCTTTCACAGCAACGGCTGCCGGAGCAAAAGGAGACGAAGCGGTTACTGAGGATGGGAACAATTGGGACGATAGCTGGAACCCGATCTGGTACCTAAAAACTTCAATTGACAGCCAAGGCTGGTGTGCCGAAATGAAGATTCCACTCAGCCAGCTCCGGTTCGGAAAAAAGGAAGAGCATGTATGGGGAATTCAGGTTATGCGCCACATTTTTCGTTTGGAGGAGCGTTCTACTTGGCAGTTCATTCCCAAGGGGTCTCCCGGACAGGTTCACCTATATGGCGAACTGCATGGGATAAACAGTATAAAACCTAAAAAGAAGATTGAATTGCTTCCTTACACCGTAGCGCGCATGGAACGCTTCAAAAAGGAAGAGGGTAATCCATTCCTCGACGGGAAAAAGAGTGTCATCTCAGCTGGTCTCGACGGAAAAGCGGCAATTACCAATGATCTTACGCTCGACTTTTCAATTAACCCCGACTTTGGGCAAGTGGAAGCAGACCCTTCGGAAGTTAACCTTAGCGCCTTTGAATCCTATTTTTCGGAGCGCAGGCCGTTCTTCGTTGAAGGAAAGAATATTTACCAGTTCGAACCGTCCAATTCAATTGTAATACACAACATGGGCGCCGACAACCTGTTCTACTCCCGCCGGATAGGACGATCTCCACATAATTCTCCGGATCTTGCCGATAACGAATATGCTGATGTCCCGGAGTCGTCAACTATACTTGGTGCAATGAAACTTTCAGGCAAAACAAAAAAGGGTTTGTCGATTGGTATCCTTGAAAGTGTCACTGCAAACGAAGATGCGGTCATCGACAATGCCGGAGTCCGCCGGAAAGAATCGGTTGAGCCGCTTACCAATTATTTTGTCGGTCGGCTGCAAAAAGATTTTGATAAGGGTGAAACGGTACTTGGTGGAATTGTTACTGCAGTGAACAGGGATATTACGAACCCTGCCCTTAATTATTTGCCAACTGCGGCGTATACCGGTGGAATCGATTTCAGTCATAAATGGAAAGAACGGACCTGGTATGTGACCGGAAATGCGGAGTTCAGTTATGTGAAGGGAACGGAAGAAGCGATTCTGAATCTCCAGCAATCCTCGGCCAGGTATTTTCAGCGGCCCGATGCTAATTACGTTTCGGTGGATTCTTCGCGGACATCACTTTCGGGATTTGGGGGAACTTTTAAATTGGGCAGGAATAGTAAAAAGAGGCTGCAATTTGAAACCAGTTTTACGCTTCGTTCTCCGGGCTTGGAATTTAACGATATTGGATATATGCGTTATTCCGACGTTATTCACCATGGTTCGTGGGTTGCCTATTACATCCGTGATCCATTCTCAATTTTCAATAATTTTTACCTGAACACCAATTATTGGATGTATTGGGATTTCTCCGGAAAGCGTTTGTCTGCATTTACCAATATGAACTTTAATTCACAGTTTAAGAACCGATGGCGAATCAATGGTAACTTTACGCGAATAGGTGAGAGCATTTCGACAAACCTGCTGCGAGGTGGCCCATCGTTTATTAAGCCCGGGGGCGAAGAAATGAACTTAAATGTTTCGACCGACCAATCTAAAAAGGTTTCATTCAATATCGGGAATTATCACGGTTTGGGCGATGTGAAAAATTATCGGTATCACGAATATTGGATGGGTTTAAATGTCAAACCGATGAATGCATTATCCATATCATTCTCTCCGAGTTATAGCATCCAGAAGAACCAATTGCAATATGTTTCGACTACAAAAATGGTTAATGATCCAAGGTATGTATTTGCCAGGCTGGATCAGAAAACAGCAAGTTTTACATTCAGGTTAAACTACACATTTACTCCTGAACTCTCGCTTGAATATTATGGTGAGCCCTTTATTTCGGCAGGTAAATATTCCGACTTTAAGCGGACAACTGATACAAAAGCAGATCGGTTCAAGGACAGGTATCGCATCTTTTCAGGAAACGAAATCGTTTATCGCTCAGATAACAATGACTATGCAATTGATGAGGATAGCGATGGAAACACTGATTATTCGTTCGACAACCCTGATTTTAATTTCCGGCAATTCCGGTCGAATTTGGTTGTTCGGTGGGAATATTTGCCCGGGTCGACACTGTTCCTGGTTTGGTCGCAAGGCCGGACAAGCTCAGCCGAAAACGGATCGTTTGCATACGGGCAGGATATGAAAGATTTGTTTGGGATACAACCGCACAATGTTTTCCTGATCAAGTTTTCTTACTGGTTTTCATTGTAGCGGTTTTCACAGGTGCAGAAATGTCATCTGTGAATTGGCTTTTTTTCTATCTTTAAACTTTATTCATTGTAATTAATACAATAAGGATTAAGGGTAGAATCTTGCTCAGTTGTTATAGATCTGAAACCTAAACCGAACCAATAATGAAGAACCAATTTCTATTGTGCGTTGCACTTATGTTATTCCTGTTTGCCAGTTCAAGACTGAATGCCCAGTCGCTTCTAATTAACGAAAACGAGTATTTCGAAAAACCCGGACTAAATGTGATGGTCTTTTTCGATATTTATCCTGAAGGGCATCAGGGTGCTGTCGGCATCATTCAGAACGGAACACGTGTGGCCACCAACGGTGATTTACGGCTCGAACCTACGCCCGGACAATGGCAGCCCATTCCTAAAGTTGGCAAACGGCAGGTCGACCGAACCAGAAACGAAATCATCGTTAAATGTACTTTCCCCGATTCGAGCATCAACCGTAAAGGTTTTAATCCGGTTGAATATCCTGATTTGTACTTCAATTACCATGTGCGTGTAGTCGGCGAAGGAAATAAATTTCGTATTCTCGTCGATCTCGACAAACCGCTTCCAGCAGGATGGGAAAAGAAAGTCGGGTTTAATTTTGAATTATTTCCGGCCATTTTATTTGGTAAAAGCTGGTACCTCGATGCACAATCCGGAATTTTTCCAACGCAAGCCAACGGCCCAATGGAAAGGGATGTTGACGGCAACTGGCAGGCATTCCCAATGGCTTCAGGTCAAAAACTTACTATTGCTCCAGAAACTGCCGCTCAAACCATGGTGATCGAAAGTAAAGGTCAGCCATTGCAGTTGCTCGATGGCCGTTTCTATCACAACAACGGATGGTTTGTGGTTCGTTCGCTGATCACTCCTGGGAAAACTGTTGGAGCTGTCGAGTGGGTGGTCGATTGCAATGTGTTGCCCAATTTTCAGTCAAAACCGGTAGTGCATATCAGCCAGATTGGTTACGAGCCCAATCAGGAAAAAATTGCAGTTATCGAGGTGGATAAAAATGATCCGAAAGTAGAAAAGGCAAGCCTGTACCGCATTTCAGAAGATGGCGGTTTAAAAGAAATCCGAACCATTGAACCAAAGAAGTGGGGCAAATTCCTTCGTTTTAACTATTATCAGTTCGATTTTTCGGACGTCAAAACGCCGGGAATTTACCAAATCAAATATGCCGGAAGTACTACTGAGCCTTTCCGGATCAGCACTACGATTTACGACCGGAATGTCTGGCAGCCAACCATAGAGTATTTTCTGCCGGTGCAGATGTGTCACATGCGTGTTAACGAAGGTTACCGCGTTTGGCATGGCCTCTGCCACATGGACGATGCGCTGATGGCTCCGGGTGATACCAACCATTTTGACGGTTATGCCCAGGGACATTCAACATTCACCAAATTCAAACCTCTGGATCAGGTTCCGGGACTGAACCGTGGTGGCTGGCACGATGCCGGTGATTACGATTTGCGCGTGGAGTCACAGGCCGGCGAAGTCTGGATATTGTCTCAGGCTTATGAATTGTTTCATCCTGAGTGGGATCAAACTACGGTTGACCAGCAAAATCATTTGGTTGAAATACACCGGCCTGATGGTAAAAACGATTTGCTTCAACAAATCGAACATGGAACAATTACCATTTTGGCCGGATATCAAAGTCTGGGTCGATTGTATCGCGGAATCATTGAAAATAGTTTGCGTCAGTATGTCCATTTGGGCGATGCTTCTACAATTACCGACGGACGCAAATACAATCCAGATTTGAAAAAAGATGAGGTTACTGCTCATGAATCAGGAGTGTTGGACGACCGGTTGGTTTTTACCGAGGAAAATCCATGGCGCGAACTGGATGTAGCCAAAGATCTGGCAACCGGAGCCCGGGTTTTGAAAGGTTTTAATGATACATTGTCTGCACAATCGGTTATTGCCGCTGAAGCACTTTATGTCTCGGTGGATGCCGATAAAAATCAACGGATGGCTGGTGCAAAAATAAAAGCAGCCGTTGAGTTGTTAATCACCACCGGAGATAAGAAATATCAGGAAGACATTCTGAAATTCACCAGTCCGGAAGTATTGAAGCGGAACGAAACAATTGGATATTTGGGTCGTGTTTTGAAACAGATCGACGATGCAAAGCTGACTGCAATGGTGGTCGCGGCTGCCCAGAATTACAAAGTTGAAGTTGATAATCTGCAAAAGGAAAATCCGTTTGGAGTACCTTATCGTCCGCACATTTGGGGCGATGGCTGGAACATTCAGAGTTTCGGAGTAAACCAGTATTTTCTTCAGAAAGGTTTTCCCGAAATTTATGATCCGAAATACATGCTAAATGCCCTGAATTTTGTTTTGGGAAATCATCCGGGCGAAAACACTTCTTCCTTCGTTTCCGGAGTTGGTTCGCATTCAGTAACCCAGGCCTATGGCGTAAACCGCGCTGACCGCTCCTTTATTCCCGGAGGTTCAGTTTCAGGAACCGGAATTATTCGTCCCGACTTTCCGGAGTTGAAGGAATGGCCTTATTTCTGGCAACAAACCGAATACGTTTTGGGCGGAGGTTCTTCCAATTTCATGTTTTTGGTGCTCGCCGCAAAAGATGTGCTGAAATAATAGTTGGTGCAAAAAGAAAAAGGGGAAAGAGTGAAATCTGTTGGATTTTGCTCTTTCCCCTTTTATCGTCATATCTGCTTCTTACGAAGGTTTTCTTCTTCCCCGGAATCGTTTTTCCTTGGCTTTATCTTTGGGCGGATTCTTTTTTTCTTTTTTGCTGTCCCGGCCAAAAACGAACTTTTTCTCGTGGAAAGCTCCTTTAAAAGTGGGGTCGGCAATTCTTTTCTGACGGTCGATCTCACGCAACTGGATTTGACTTTCTTCACTTTTGGTAGCAACCAAATCCAAATCAGCCGGAAGTTCAAGTCGTGGAATTTCCATCCGGATTAGTTCCTCAATTTTCCGAAGGTTGAGCTCTTCAGCCGGATTGACCAGCGAAATGGCCGTTCCTGTATTGTTGGCGCGGGCTGTACGGCCTATGCGGTGAACGTAATCTTCATGGTTCGATGGCAGATCAAAATTAATGACATGGCTGATCAGTTCCACATCAATTCCGCGTGACGAAATATCGGTAGTAATCAGGATGCGAACAACACCACTTTTAAAAGCATTGATGGCGTTTAAGCGTGTGCTCTGTCCTTTGTTTGAGTGCAGAATTCGTTTTTCGCCTTCCGATCTGCGTTTGATGATTTTGAAAACCTGTTCGGCATTTTCTTTGGTCCCGACGAAAATAATCACCCTAGAGAATGTTTCCTCATCGCGAAGCAAATAGTTAATCAGGTTCAGTTTAGTCTGAAAATTAGGCACTTTATAATAAACCTGATTAATCAGTTCGGCTGGTGTTGCCGATGGTGCAACTTCAACGCGTTCGGGGAAATCGAGAAACTCGTGGCTCATTTCTTCTACCTTTTCGTTGAAAGTAGCTGAGAACAACAGGTTTTGCCGTTTCAGGGGAAGTATCTCCAGAAAATTACGGATTTGAGGCATAAAACCCATATCGAGCATCCGGTCGGCTTCGTCGATCACCAATGTCTTTACTTTTTTGAACGAAACAGCTTCTGCCCTATACAGATCCCACAAACGGCCAGGAGTTGCAACCAGAATATCAACTCCGGGTTTAATCAGCTCGGCATGCTTGGTCCAGCCAACGCCACCATAAACAGTTGCCCGTCGCAAATTAGTGAATTTGGTCAGGTCCTCCAGATCTTCACCCACCTGAATAGCCAATTCGCGCGTAGGAACCAGCACGATGGCACGGGGATCGTTCCCCTCGGCTTTAACCAGTTTCATAATTAAGGGAATGAAGTAGGCTGCCGTTTTGCCTGTTCCGGTTTGTGCAATTCCTAAAACGTCCACTCCCGAGCGAATCATCGGGATCGCTTTCTCCTGAATGGGCGTTGGTTCGGTAAAGCCCAGTTCTTCAATCGCTTTTAAAACCGATTTGCTTATTTTTAAATCTTCGAATGTTGCCATGCTGCAAAGATAGTGGCTTATTTTGATTTCGTTGGGAGAAGGAACAGAAGAATAACAGGTAAGGATTTCTTAGCTTTGACGTCACCAATTCCTGATTTTACACGATTAATCACATTTTGCTATGATCGATAGTTTGATTGAACGAATCAAAAATGACAAAGAGAACTGGAATAAGTTCCAGCATTTCTTTGTTGAAAGGGAAATTCCTTCAAAATATATTTTGCTTGGTGAAGGGGAAATAGCCACCAATATCTTTTTCATCAAAAAAGGCTGCCTTCGCATGTGGTTTAATAAAGACGGGAAGGACATTACCTTGCAGTTTTTCTTTGAAAATCAGTCCGTTGCTTCAATCGAGAGCTTCGAAAGTCGGAACCCGAGTTTGTTCACCATTGAAAGTATTGAACCTACTTCATTGATTTCTATTAGCAAAGAGAATTTCGATCTTTTACTCCATACTTATCCGGAATTGAAAAGCGGGCTTCAGAGAATCATTTTTCAGCGCTTCAGGAACTATGCAAAACTTTTTCTTTCGCGTATAAAAGACACCCCTCAGGAAAGATATATAGACCTGACAGTGAATTATCCTGAAATAATTAAGCGAGTGCCGCAGCATTACATTGCTTCTTACCTTGGAATAACACCCATTTCGCTAAGCCGGATACGAAACAGAAAGCGATAAGCATCATTTCTTAACAATTGTTATCGTGCAATTACTGATTTGCGAGGCATTTTTGCCGAAAGAAACAGTACAATATGAAGCCAGTTTTTTTTAGTCGCAGACATGCACAAACATTAAGTGTCCAGTTAAACACCAGTAAATGTAAAGCTTGCTGGAAATGCATTGAGTCTTGTCCCAGCCAGGTTATTGGAAAAGTTGATTTGCCGTGGCACAAACACGCACTCCTAATTAACCCGGATTTTTGTTGCGGATGCCTGAATTGTATAAAAAACTGCCCACACGGTGCGTATTCAAAAAATGATAAATCTGGTCAGGACGCAGTTCACCCAAAGGGAAAGTCTGTCCGGCTTTTTTTGATAAATAATTTACTTTTGTTGTCAGGGGCGATAACAATAATCTCGGGTTTAGTCTTGCAATTAGGATTTCATATCCAAGCCGCGAGACAAAATCAAGATGCCGGTATCAAGGATGCCGATTACGAACAAATCAGGGGATTTGATCAAATTTCGGGTGTTTGGGGAATTAATTATTCGGGCTGGTCGGCCATCCATAAGATTTTAGTTGTATGTTTTTTCTTGCTGATGATTTACCATATCTACAACCACCTGAAGTGGTATCGGGGTATTATTTCCCGAAATTTAATGGGCAAAAATGTGCAGGTGATGATTTTGTCTACTATTTTCTTGTTTACCTCGTTAACCGGAATTTTACCCTGGATGATTGATTTATTGGGCAGTACAAGTGTTTATAGGTTCGTTTTCGTTGAAATACACGACAAATTGGCCCTTCTATTGGTCGTTTTTCTTATCCTACACGTAATTAAGCGAAGAAACTGGTTTGATGCAGCGTATTCGAAAATCAAATGAGAGGTAATCAGTAGTTTATTACTTCAACCGGTACATCTTTCCAGGCAGGCTAATAATCAGCCCTTTAAATTCAAGCCCGAGCAGCAAGGCTGAAACTTTACTCATGGGTAATTTTGTTTCGATGGTAATCTCATCCACAAAGTGGTCGCCCCCTTTTAACAGATCAACCAGTTTTTGTTCTTCCGGAGTTAATTCAACGAAAAGTGAAGTCTGGTAAGTACGGCTAGTTGAAACTTTGACGTCCCAATTCATGGCTTTTTCAATGTCTGCCTGGTTCTCAACTAAAACAGCTTCGTTCAGCTTAATGATTTTATTGCAGCCTCGGGAATACAGATCTGTACTGCGACCCGGAAAGGCAAACACATCGCGGTTGTATGAATTGGCAATGTCGGCAGTCACCAACGCTCCTCCTTTTTCAGCAGATTCGACCACGATAGTGGCATCAGCCAACCCTGCAATGATGCGGTTTCGACGAAGAAAATTCTGTCGGTCTATTTTAGTTTGGCTGGTGAAATCGGAGATCAAACCTCCATTTTCGAGCATTTTAGCTACAATTGGGGCGTGAAGTGATGGGTAGATTGTATCCAGTCCATGAGCAAAAACTCCAATTGTCGGTACATTGTATTTCAGGCAGGCTTTGTGGGCATGAACATCAATTCCATAAGCCAAACCTGAAACAACCAGAATCGGATAATTTTTTTCAGAAAAACCCCGTATTAGTTCTTCACAGATTTCCCTGCCATAGTTGGTTGCATTCCGGGTTCCAACTACCGAAATGATACGTCGCTCATTCAGGTTGGCATTCCCCTTATAATATAGAATAGTTGGGGCATCGCTGCAACCTTTCAATCGAATAGGGTAGTTGTCGTCGAGATAGAAAAACGTTTGAATGCGGTTCTTGAGGACAAAATCAACTTCTTGTTTGGCCCGTTCCAACACATTTTGCCGTACAACCCGCTTGGCATTCACTTCCCCGATGCCAGGTATTTTCATTAGGTTTTTCTCTTTTTCCTGAAAAACACCCTCAACACTACCGACATAGGCAATCAGGTTGCGGGCTGTTACCGAACCAATTCCGGGGATTAATGAAATGGCTATTTTGTAGGCTAGGTTTTCAAGCGTATCCATTTTGAAAGTTTACTATAAAAATAAACAATCCGGAACTGAAAGTAAATACCCAATCTACTTATTCCTCATAATTTCGGAAAGAGCCAGACTTATTTCGCTGATTTCGGCTTTGCTCAGGGCAGCCAAACTAATGGAAGGATATTCAGCAATGCCACGTTTGGTTTTAATGGCAATGGTGAGGTCGGCAAATCCCATCGCTTTTTCAATATCGAAATTTACCAACGCCGAATGGGCGAATTCAATGGTTTCGTAATTCTTTTTCAGGATTGAAATTACGGGGTAATACCGGATTAGAACCTTTCCGTTATTGGTGCTAAAATATACATAGCAAAGGTTGGCAAATTGGGCAATTCCGACATAAACAGCAAACACACCCGCCGTAATTAAAACAGCAGTATCTTGCTTTAACCATAGAAAAATCAGCCCAACCAGAACAATAACGATGCCCGTTAGGTTAAAGGTTCTTTTAATGTTTTTGCTTCTTTTTTGATTCGAAATTTCCATGGTTCCTGATAAAATTGTAAATAATCCCGGCTTTTTGCTGACAAATTCCAAGCTTTGGCAAAATAGCTTAACTTTGCCGGAGCATAATTTAGAACGTGTATGACTGATTCAAAAGTACATTCAAATATTATCTTTTCACAGCAGATCGATGTGGAACTTCGGAAAATAGTTCAAAAGTATCCTGTTGGAAAGGTGTTTCTGTTAACAGATCAAACGGCTGCGGGATTTTGCCTTCCGCTAATTCAATCGGTTATCGATGAATTTTCAATCCGGA
>Ga0208789_1000489_pt1 | contig 36962 bp, 38 predicted proteins | sample Methanotroph_Enr_FD_187368 | JGI IMG/M metagenome (GOLD analysis project Ga0208789, IMG submission 187368) | Enriched soil microbial communities from Old Woman Creek wetland in Ohio, USA - Methanotroph_Enrichment_5 (SPAdes) (version 2) | ecosystem: Environmental > Terrestrial > Soil > Wetlands...
CAACCAGATATAGTAGGTATACAAGAATTAAGAGCAACCTCAGATCAGCTATCATTCTTTCTTAAGTTTTTAGATGGATATAATTGTTTGTTTAATGATTCCGGTAGACCAGGCTATGCAGGAACTGCCATGTATTACAAAAACACGTTAGACGTAAAAGACATAACCAACAAGGTTGGAAATGAGATACTAGAAACCGAAGGTAGGATTATTAGAATCAAAGTAGGTGATATTACCATCTTCAACTTCTATACCCCCAATGGTAATTCATCAGATATTCGTTTGAAATTTAAACTCCAGTACTATGATGAAATTCTCAAACTAGTTAAACCTATGATTGAGAATGGAGAAAAGGTAATAGTAGGAGGAGATTTAAATGTAGGGCATACTCATGATGATATGTATTTAAAAGATTGTAAGATGTCAGGATTCTTACCCGAGGAAAGAAAATGGTTTGATGATATGTTAGATATTGGTATGGTTGATTCCTTTAGAATGTTTCAAAAGGGTGGAGGATACTATTCCTGGTGGCATATGAGGGATCCTAAGAGAGTGAATAACAATGGATGGAGGTTTGATTACTTCCTAGTATCTAAGAATCTAGAAAAGGATGTAAAGAGTGCTGGGATCTTAAAGGAGGTATATGGGTCTGATCATTGTCCTGTATGGGTGGAGGTGGGGAATGAATAATATTCTCATATATACCTTCTTCAACTATACCCGTAAAACCTCAAAAGTATTGTATGAATTAGATTCTGAGAAATACCATATAGATAAGTTATTCATACCTCATACTTTCTCAACTAAGAAATTATTAGAACAAATACCTAAGTATAGGTGTGTTATAGGGATAGCGGATAATAATAGAAATGCAAAAAGATCTAGATATGATCCTAAGTATGTAAATAGGTATGGTAAGAGAATAATCATTGAGAATGGTATAGAGGAATATATTTCTAATTTGAATATTGTATTACCTAATACATTTTACCAATACAAGGGTATTACCAATGGACCTTGTAATAGGTCTGCATATTTAATTATGAATGAGATTATATCTAATCAATTAGATACTAAGTTTGGATTCTTTCATTTGTGCAAGGAAAGGGTGGAGGAGGATATACGAATGATATTAGATTGTTGTAATATATACCCATGAACTTAGACATGCATTCCGTAACAGATATAGCTACAGAGGGAGACCTTGAGAATTTAAACGCAGATAGTGAGGAAGAGGGAAATGAAAAATATCTACAACAGGTAGCAGAGACATTGTCAAAATGTGATTATATAGATGCTCAACTAGGTGGCTCCTTCATTAAAATATATCACCCCATATCGGAAGGAATAGTGTACGAGAATATCGCTGTAAAATTTGTAGATGTTCGAGGCTTGTTAGAAAGAAAGGCAAATAAAAAATATGAGGAAATTGAAAGTTCGAAAGTTGATTCAATAATTAATGATAAATCTTCCTTTATTTCACTAGCCCATGAAGGTATTCCACCAAAGAGAGAAGATTTACTCAAAGAGGAAAAAGAACTTGTATATATAGCTGAGGAGCATAGAAAATATGAGAATCTGTATGGAGAATATATTCTTCCTTCTCTATTCATATCTTTTAAACTCGAAAATGATATTAAAGATGTGCATGACAATGTATTTAGAAATAGAGGAGAAATTGTAGGTGTAATGGTACAAGATTTTGAAGGAAAGGTAAGGAAAATTGGTGAAAGTATATTAACGGGAGAACAATTTACCGATTGGGATACATTGAATGCTACTGAAGTTGATAATATAGAGAAATTCGTTAATAAACTAGAAGAGGTATACAAGACAAAGGGATATTATCCTGATCCTGAAATTCTTGCTCAAGGGAATCTAGGTTTGTTAGATGATGGAAGAGTTGCTTTGGTTGATTCTAATTGTATATATAAGGCTATGGGTGTGGATTATGATTCGGTGATGATTGAACCAGTGTTAAGGAAATTGCGTAAGCAGATTAAAATGTATAGGGAAAGGAAGGGATAATTTGTGTATATTTATTGTAATATATAGCTATGGGAATGTATAGAAAACCAATAGTACCAGATACTTTCGAAATACCTCAGGAATTAGTCCTTTCAAATTGCATCATACTACCATTAACTGTAGATGTTTCTGAATTAGACTATGTAGCAGTTTTGGATATGGTAGATGAAAATGGTAATACAAAATATCCTAATCATACTCTGTATCAGAATACTATCGATTTAGGATATCATCAGAAAGAATTTCAAAAACGAGCATCATTTACATATACGATATTGAATAATAGTAAAGATGAATGTTTAGGATGTTTGTATATGTATCCATGTGATGATATGGATTATGATGTTGAAATAGATATGTGGATTAGACATAAATATTCTAATGTTGAGAAAGAAGTAATGGAACAAGTAAGAGAATGGGTTAAGAATATGTGGCCGTTTGAAAAAATAAAATTAATATTTTAAAAACATCCTAATTTCAGATGTCAAAAAGATGATAAATATTATAACCGTATACAAAGATAGGGAAAATAAATTTCAAGGCATATCCTTGAAGCCAGCTCCAAGATATGCTTTTCAAGTGGCTTTCCCCGATGATTTCTCAAATGACGAGACCGTGTATCCCATTGTACTTTGGGGACATGGAAGCTATTCAAAAATGAAGTATGCACATATCATTGAAAGAACTACAATGGATGAGTTTGAATATATTGCAGAGTTTTGTAATAAGTATAAAGCCATAGCTGTAATGCCTGCATTACCTCGAGATGATGGTACTAGAACTACACCTCCTCTTGATACTCAAATTCTTTCTCGTTTTACGATGATTCATAATTTCTCTGATTTTTACTATCGACCAGATTTAGAAATATTAGAGTTTTTAGATAATCTGAAAAATACTTTGAAGGCAAAAGGATATAAAATAAAAGATAAATATGTTGCTGGAGGTGTTTCTGCTGGAGCATCTTTAGCTGAAAGAATATCTTTTCTTCATCCTGTCAAATTTTCCTCAATGGCTATATTGTGTGCTGGGGTTTTCATGTATCCGCTAGAAAATATTGGCGGAATTAATTTGCCTTACCCGTTTGGAATATATGATCTGAATGAAATACCAAATGAATTTAAGAAAGAATTATTTGATAGCCTAAGAATTTATCTCTATGTTGGGGAATTGGAAACTGATCATGCTCATGATTCATTGCGATACGAAACCGCATATGAAGAAAATTTAAGTGAGAAAATTGAAAAGGTATGCGGAGACAATCCATATGCCAGAACTTTGCTTTACAATGAATTTATTAAAAGAAATGGAAATGAAGTTAAATTGAAAATAGGTAAAGGTGTTGCTCATCAAATGAGTAAAGAAGATATGGAAGAAGCTTTCAGGTTTTTAATAACGGAATAGGGAAAGTATATTTTAAGTAATTTACTTATTCCCAGTACTTCCAAATCCTCCTCTATCAGTATTATCTAAGTGATCTACATCCTGTATATCTACTTGTTGTACAGGTAGTATCAGCATCTGACAACATCTTGTGCCTTTTTCGATAGTAACAGGTTCATTGATATAGTTACGTGCTGCAAATCTATACTCATCATTATCTCCACAGTAATCACTATCTCCAATCCCAACACCATTAGCACTGGTAATACCCATTTTAAAAGTGGAACTTCTGTTCACTAGCAATATGAAATAACCTTTAGGTATTTCTATAGCTACATTAAGAGGTATTAATCCAACTTCTCCGGGGAGTATAGTGGTGGTTTCTCGAGCGTAGAGATCAAATGCAGCAGCACCCTCAGTCTTGTATTCAGGTATAGGTAATGATTTATCAAACCTCTTTATTTTTATATTCATAGACTAATAATACCAGAATAATATGAATTTAATAATAATTTAATATTAAACAAATAAAATATATGAATGCCTCAAATATCCCAAGAGAAAATATATGCATTCATATATAGCCAAAATCTTAATCTTGGTGTAAGAAGTGCAGGATGGAAACTAGATTTCAAGAAATTCAGAATATATCTTAAGAACAAATATCATGTTGAAAAAGCCTTTCTCTTTATCGGTTATGTATCCGGCAATGAAAATCTGTATGCCAATTTACAAAAGTATGGATATATTTTGATATTTAAACCAACACTTGAATTTAGACAAGGAGAGAAGGTTAAGATAAAAGGGAATGTAGATGCAGAATTAGTGCTTCATGCAATTACGGAAAAGGATAACTATGATAAAGCTATTATCGTTTCTGGTGATGGAGATTTCTACTGTTTAGCAGAATATTTAATCAGTATAGGAAAACTTGAGGGGATAGTAGTTCCTAATAGCAAATATTCAAGGCTACTTAGAAAATTTGGGGAATATATTACAAAGATTGAAAGGTTGAGATATCTCTTAGAGAACAAAAGGACCGAGATCAGCGGTCGGTCGAAACCTTAGGCTACTTAACTCGGTCATCGTGATAGCTAATTATAATCTTTTGATTTTAGGAAATCAATTATTTAATCTTTCTTTTTGAAAAACTTCTTTCCAAATTTACTTTCCTTAACAAATTCAAAAATCATAGGTAATACAGAAATACCAATAATAGCAAAGACAACAATCTCAAAGTTCTGCTTAATAACTGGAATATTTCCAAAGAAATGTCCCCCTAGTAAGAATAGTATTACCCATGAAGCACCACCAATAAAGTTGTAAAGCATGAATGTTGTATATTTCATTTCACTAATACCTGCTATGAATGGAGCAAAAGTTCTAACAATAGGGACAAACCTTGCTAACACAATAGACTTAACCCCATGTTTATCAAAGAATGCTTTTGCTTTTTCTAAATATTTCTTTTTTAAAAACCATCGATCTACACTAAATGCCTTAGGACCAATATATCTACCAATCCAGTAATTAACTGTATCTCCAAGGAATGCGGCTACAATACAAGATATGAGTAATACATATATATTCATAGCTCCAATAGCGGACAAGGCACCTGCTGCGAAGAGTAGGGAATCACCAGGTAGGAATGGAAATACAACTACACCTGTTTCTACAAAGAGGACTCCAAAGAGAATGATATATACCAATGGTCCGGTTTGAGCTACTAGTTCTGTAAGGTGTACATCTATATGTATTATGAAGTCTATAATGGTGGTTAACATGGTATGAATATTATCATGAAATTTTAGATATATCATTCTAACATATTGAAATGAATGAGAAGCAAAGATATATTGTATATATAATATTAACAACTTTTAAATGAAACGATTTCTCATAATCACCTCTTTTGTTGTAATTCTCCTAGTTGCAGTATATTTTAAATTAACCAACGAAGGTCATCTAGATAATCAATTAATCGATACCGCAAGAACAATATCTTCATTTATATTTGGTGTGCTTTTTGCTTACTATCTTGATAGTAGCAACGAAAAACATAAATTAATTGTCAGCAATCTTCGAAAGGATGATGCTTTGATGATATCTATACATCAACAAGTTAAATATTTTGATGAAAATACACGAGAAGTAATTATTAAACGAATGGATGGTTATCTTCAGGCACAGATAGACTTTGTACTGAGTGATTATTATCTCTCTGGGAAGGAATTTATGAAGCTCTATACATTTATCCAAGATGTCGAAGTAACAAACCCGAAAGAAAAAGAAGCTAGAGGAAAAATATTATCATTATTAGATACTTCATTAGAAGTAAGAAAGAATGTTGAAGCAAATGCTTACAACAAGATAACTTCTGGGGAATGGATTACTTTATTTATCTTTGCCTTGATTATCCTTTTAACCACCATTGGTTTATATAATGGGTCTGTTGAATCTATAATTGTAACGGCATTGCTTTCTTCTGGAGTTATTATCTTACTAATTCTTTTAGATAAGATAGATAACTTGAGTTGGAGGCAGGATGAATATATTTGGTTACCTCTTACATTGCTATTTAGAGATTTAAATCTGCTTCCATATTTTCCAATCAATATTATTAAACATAGGAAGTTAAAAAATGTAAAGGGAATGGTTAGAGTTGCTACATATCCTCATTCATATCCGGATTGTAGTGGTAAAACGATTGAGGTTATGGATATAAAGTAATAGCTGTCTATTTGCCTTGAATAAATAGCTATGCTTTCTTCATAGCTTCTATCTTCAACTCTTTAGGCATCTTCTCAATAGCATATCTAAGTGCGGTTCTAGGCATATTTGATTTATGCTTCATAACATAATCAAACACCTCTTTCTCATGCATATTACTAGCTACCTTCAACATCCATCCATACCCCTTTTGTACCATATCATCTGTATCTAAGAGTAGGGTATCAGCAATCTCAAAAACATCATTTAGAAATAAACCCTTTCTTGCAGGAACAATCAAGGAGACTGCAGAAGCTCGTTTCACCCATCTGTTCTTAGACTTAGCCCATTGTTTCAGTGTAGAAATATATTTAGGATACATAACTATGAATTCTCCAACAGTATGGTTACAGAAAGTATCACAGGATGCCCAGTTATTTACATATGTATTAATCCATCTCTCAAATATCTGTATATCCTTTTCTTTATAATCTTTATGTACATTGTATGACCAATTACAAGCAATGAATGATTCATCCATATATCCTGTTTGCCATAACTCTTCACATAGGGTAAAGATTTCTTCCTTAGATTTGCCTTTTACTTGCTTGTAATATTCCTTAGATATATTTAAAGCAATTGCAGTTTTAACACCATGCATCTTTACCTTTTCCTTGAAAAATCTCTCTCCACTTTCTTTGGTTTTTAAATCAGAAGATTGTTCTAATTTTTGGAAGATTTCTTTAACTAATGTATTCATGATAATTGTGATCAACTATTTAGAAAAATTTAACAGGAAAAGGGTAGTATGTCAAAAAGGGAAGAGGAGAGATATAATGAAATATTAAACTATTCTCTTAATAATATGGATGACAATACAAAATTTTGTACTGTTTGTGGCATGCCTTTAGTAACAGCTAATGATTACCCAATGGATGCAGATATGAAAACAGTTGATTGGTGTAAATATTGTGGAGATAAAGAGGGAATGAAAAATTATTCAGAATTAGTAAAAGGAATGACCGAATATATAAAAGGAGAACAGAATATTTCTGAAGAGGAGGCAACAGTAAAAGCAGAGGAAGCTATAAAAGGATCTGTAGCATATACCTCTGGAAGATTAAAATAAAATTTTAATTATTCTTCTATCTGTGCAAACGCTACTACATAGTTATGTCCATATTTCTTTGCACACTTAGGACAATATGCATAATGGAAATAGTATTTAAGTGCCTTTAGATTCTTTTTATTTAGATACTCATCAAATTCAGCTATCCATTGTGGTACAGCATTGTATGGACCATCAAATACTTTGGAAATATATTTTCCCGACAATGTAACATTCTCCATATCGGGGATATTCTTCATAACGGTGAAATACAATTCTGATTTCCAAGGAGAAGGATCATATGCAAGCATCAAAAAATCTTCTATTTGTGTCTCTGCTTGTGCTTCAGTTATTTTTGCAAATGTATCAGTTATGACCTTGCCCATATTTAGAGGAATATGGAATATCTGTTTTACATATGCTCTTACGAATGGTTTATTCTTCCAAACATGCTCTTTGTTTCGGTATCTCTCAATATCAAGAGGAGCACAACATATTTCTGTATTCTCAGCCATATTAAAAAAGTAAAAATTGATTAATATATATATATTAATATTCTAGTACGTTCATTTCAAGTAATTGAACAAAAGGTTATTGCTCTACCATTCTCCACATAGCTTTACTATTTTGTGTAAATTGATCATATGAATAGCTTGAAAGCTCGATAACCAAGGCATTGTACCCATGTCCTTCAGCCCATTCCTCAAAAGTACCTGTTATATCATATGTAAATGAACCTTCATCACCAGGAGTGACATACCGATACCCGGATAGTTGTGAATATGTGTTTCCAAATGAAATTGCATTAGAGCTATTAGTAGGAATTACATAACCCGCAGCAGCATGGTATGTAAGAGTAAGATATGGATGCTCTCTGTACATCAAGTCCCTAATATCCTGACTCTCGGGTTCTGAAAATGGTGCAGATCCTCCACCAGTAGGATAGAAATCGGTTTGAAGATATGTGCCCGTAACCCAACTTGGAGTATCAAAGTTCCTATTCAAATCTACACCATTAGCATTGAATCTACTTCTATTCGCGATACCATCAGGGTTAACGGAAGGAATAACAATGATTGTTTTATCTGCAGGAATCCTATCACTATTATTCTCCAATTCCGTAGCCCATCTGTTCATTAAGGTTCGAGTATTTGCTTCCGATCCATGTATAGATCCAAAGAAAACGATCTTGTTGGCTCCAGAACCAAAGTAGTAGGCATAAATACTTCTACCTTGAACCGATGTCCCAATGGTTATTGTTCGCTTACATGTAGTTTTTAAGGTATATGAAGCACCCGTAGAGGCAATTAAACCGGTATTACTAGTAAGCCCTTTGTTTAAACTTACTGTATATTTCTGGCAGAAACTTAAATCTGTATCAGGATTGATTGTAATCTGGTTTCCACGGATAGAATAGGAATAGTTAGTAGCAGAATTAAGTTTAATATATGTCTTTATATTTTGTGTAGTAAGTAAATTCTGGTTAAATGTAAAAATGATATTTCCACTCGTTGAAAATCCACTTCCAATATTTGTACTAGTTATTTTAGGTCCATCATCTATGGAAAAGTTCAAAACATATTCATTCTCCATCTGACTCCCATCTAACCCTGTAAGGCCATTAATTTTTAAAAGATAGCTAGTATCTTGTTTGAAATTTTCTTTTGGATATATGGAAAGAATTTTGCCAAGCACAGAGCTTTCATATTTTATATTATTTCCTGAACTATCTGCTAGTGTGATCTGATATCTATTCTCTACTTCTTTATTCAAGGTTATATCTATTTGAGCTACTGAGGTATTTTGTAAGATACTGTTATTGGTGATACTACTTTGTTCTACCATAACAGCGGTATGTGTTTTTACAGTTCTTGTTCCTAACTGTCTTACAATTTGTCCATGATATTTACTAAGAAGGATTAATTCGTATTCTTGACCCTGCTGTAAAGTAAGAAGGCTCAGATCACATTTAAGTGATGAGGACTCAACTGTACATTTAGCATCCAAATCTCCTTGCTTAATGTAGTAATCCAGTATATTGCTGGGGGAGGTCAAGGTGTATTCTAATATCTGATCCCTATTTATTTCCTCTCCAAATTTAACTCCATTTATCTGAGGGTATAGCTCAGTAGAGACGGATATATTCTTTGGAAGAATATTCAGATTTAAAATATCAAGGAAAGAGATTTTGAAATCATATTGTTTTAATTCGGGTATTAATTCCAATGGAGTTATACAAATTTTCTTTGCAAATATATCTAAATTACTAAAAATGGTTGTCTTCTCTTTAATATCAACTTTTATGGAAAACGAAGATTGAATTTTGTAACCTTGTGGAAATGGAAAATATCCATCCAAACAGAATTCCTCAGTTGGTTTAACATTAGTAGGGTATCTAATTATGCTGGCCTGAGTAATGAGGAGGATATACAGGAATGGGGAGAGCAAAATTGCTACAGAAAGTAGTATAGATTGAAGAATTGATAACTTGTTATTTTGCTTGGCAGATTCCAAAATGATTTTGTATTAAAAGGTATATTAACGATTTCGGGTTATTTCTTTAATACTTCATTTACCCTAAATTCGGTTATTTTTCTTATTAAATCATATGGCATAGATTTAGCTATTACAAATTGGATAGCTCCTTTTGTAGTAACATAATTTTTGAGTTCTTTTTTAAAAGCTATAATAGCGGATGGGGTAGGATAGAGCCCAATATGATTCCTGTATGCTGCGAAGTGTATTAAATTCTCTTCATTTAATACAAATGTTGGCATTTGATATTTTATAGTCTCTGTTGCTTCTGGTGCTTCCGCTTGTATTATGTCTTTAAATTTTTTTAATATATTTTGTACATTGGAAGGAAATGAAGATATATATTCATCTATTGTGGTAATGGATTTTTGTTGTTTCAATATGGATAGGTTACCCTATTAATGCTTTTAAAGCTTCGTATACCAAGAAAGCAGGCCATACAAGAGCTTTAAGGAAGCCTAAGACTCCAACCCAAAAAGTTGTAGCCGTAGAAATATAGAAGATTGCTGCTCCTATGAAGCCTAGGCCATAGATTGCACCTCCTGTGGTATCTTTACATGGATTTTTCATAATGGAATATATATATAACTTAATACATAAGTGTATCATTAAAATCACGGAGATGTATAGAAGAGGTAAGAGTATGGAAGATATTCAAAGCTATTTTGCGATGTATTGCTATTAAATGGCTTTTATTTTTTTGTTATTCTTTTTAACATGAATTAGTATGGGTATAAGTATTACTGGTATTAACAAAAGCAACCACCACCAATTCCATGTTTTTGACTCATTTATTATTTCGAAATCCTGTGTGAATCTATTCTCTATATCTGTATTGTATAGGGTGTTTAATACGAGTGTATATTTCCCTATTGATAATTCATTTACATCTTCAAATGTTTTAATTACAGTTTTTTCTGTCTCAACAGTAGTTTCATCTATAGATGTATAGACCTCTTTCCCAGATTCATTGATTATTGAGTATGTAAATATTATTGGGGTAGGCTCTGTTCCAATGTTTGTAAGTGTGACTGTTGCAATAAGATCTTTAATAGTGGTTATCTTGTTTTCTTGTATATTCAATGTTATATCAAGAAGTTGTTTTACACGGTTATCATCTTCGTTTGTAGGATTATCTGTTTTTGAGATATCTTTGGAAGCTGTTGCTCTTATACTTTCTGGTCTCCAATCTGTAATGACATTACAGTTCTCACAAGTGAAAACTATTCTTCCAAATGTGGAATCTGCGGAACCAGCTACACCAAGTATATGACCATTGTCGTCTATTGTTATTCCTGAAAAATCCATCCATCCTAGATTATCATTCCATGCGTGTCCCGAAAGATTTCCCTCTCCATCGTTTACAATTCCTCCGGTTGCTGGCGAGAGGTTTATCCATCCGTAATTTGCTGACCATGCGTATCCTGTTAGACCTTCATCTGTTACCTTTACATTTCCGTTAGTTGGTTTAAAATTTACCCAACCGATTTTTTCTCCCCATGCATACCGATAGTTTTCATCTATAGTGCCTTCTGTTCCTAATGCAAATACTACATTTGGAAAGATTAAGATAGTTAAGATAATTCCTATTATGTATTTAATTTTACGAACATTCATCTGTATTGATGGTATCATCGGTTGTACTTTCTTTATCTATGTAAAGAGGCGTAACATTTTACTGCATTTTTATACGGCTTTGTTCTTCTAATGCCTTTATTCTGTTTTCTAATTCTTCAATCTTTTCTTCATTAGAATCTAATCTCTTCATAACAGTTTGTAATTCTGTTGATATATCATCAATCCTAATTCCTAGGTTATTGACGATATCTTCTAGGTTAACTATAAACTTTTGTTGATCTTGAATAGATTGAACAATTGGGGCAATCAGGCCAACATAATTAAGACCAAGAATGCCGGATTCTGGATCAATGACACTCACTAATTCTGGGAAATATTCTTTAACATTTTGAGCGGTAAAACCAAGTTCCTTTGTGTTATCTCCAATCATATTGAAAGAAATAGCGTTTAACTTTAGCATTTTTTCCAATGATCCGGTCAAGGAGACCATATTTTCTTTTAAAGTAGCGTCAGACACATCAGTTATTGTGCCAGTGTATTCAATATCTCCTGACACATCCAAAGCAACTGAGGGACTTACTAATCCGATGCCGACCTTACTATCTTTTATTGTCATCATTGCTGTTGAACCATCACCCAAAACTAATTTATCAGCACTTCCAGTATAATAAATATGTCCTGCAGTATTTCCTGTCCAACTTCCTAACCCTAAATCATAAGTTCCTCCACCAAATCTTGCTGTTCCATTAACTTGGAGAGTAGTTGAAGGGCTTGTTGTACCGATTCCGATGTTGCCGCCCATAAGAGCCAATCCGCCAGAACTTAAACCTTGTATGTAGGCATACTGAACGGCATTTGCATTATTAACAAATTGAAGATAATTCCCGTCATTACTTGAATTATCGCGAATCACAACTCCCCCTGTCGTACCAATATCTGGCGAAACGAAACGTCCAGTGCCGTTTACGTCTAGTGTCGTTTCAGGACTCGTCGTCCCAATGCCGATGTTGCCGGAAGTATCAATGGTCAGCGCCTCCCCCGCAGTTCCTAGTGTCTTGTAAATATGGAACTTCTGATCACCTATTCTCTGTCCGATTGACCAGTTTTCAATTCCTGCATCCGCAAAAAGTAATTGTCCATACCCTGTCGAGGCAGTAGCTCGGTCAATCATGATTTGCATATCTGTTCCATGTACTTGTAGCCCTGCTGTTGGTGTACTGGTCCCTATGCCGACAAGCCCATTAGCCGAAACTGTAAGTCCTGATTCGGCAGTTGAATTGGATTGAATCCGAGCGACAAGCCCAGCTGTCGAAGCACCAGTATTGGCGACATACAAAAGTCCATTTGTTGAATTCAGGTTCGCACTACTAGAAGTAAGATTTAAGAGTCCGCCTGTAGTTAATGCATTGCCAGTCATAGACAAACCAGTTTCTGTCGTTGCGGTTGACCAGCTCCATGCTTGACCATAATTTTGATTATCCAAAGATCCGTTAGTCGTGGCTTCAATCAGATTATTAAGAGCCACGCCGGTTGAAGCTGTTGAGCCGATTTGCTGAATAGTAGCTTGCACATAACCACCTCTCATAACAGCAGAGTTACCTTCCGCTATAATATTTACTGTAACAATTGTGTCTGTTGATGGAGTAAATACGGCTACTGCAGGACTATTAGAATTGGCATAACCATTGGCCGTTGCCGCACTGCCCAAAAACGTGCCTGACGTCGTCCTCCATTGAAAATCGAAAGCATTGTCACCTGCGGTCAATGCGGCTGTTGCATTAAGAAGGTATGTTTTCCCCGCCTTAAGAGTGAACTGTCCATTTGCTGAGTTATAAGGAATATTTCCTGTTTCTGTCTGATTAAACAATATGTTTTCACCAGGTGTAACACCGAGATCTGTGGTTCTATTTACTTTTACATAATCCACAGTATTTACCACATTCTGTGGAGTGGAGAGGACTTCAATATAGGCACTCGGGTAGGGTGGTCCACCGAGAATATTATATGCGCTTCCGGCAAGGAGTTGGAGTCGGTAAGATGTATCGACAGTCGGCGTTACGATCGCTATGGCATTATCATTTGCTGGCGCGTTATCAGCGCTTCCGTTTACACTGTCAACTTGCCCTTGATATCCGATATACGCCGAATTCGTAACATCTCGCCACTGCCATTTCATATATCCTACACTACTAAAGTCAGAGTACCCGACATTGCCCGATAAGCGATATGTCTTGCCTGCCTTAAGTGTAAATGTATCGGTGCTGTTATTAAAAGAAATATCTGATCCATACGACGATGTCGTATCAAATACAACCACGCCATCAGTTACCACATTACTAGTTTGATTTGCAGTTGCATTGGCCTGCATATAGCTTTTACTCTGCCCCACACTGGATCGATTATCTGCTACTATATATGAATTTGTTCCATCGGATCGGATGACTACAGAATCATTTTGCGAATAGAGGTAGATAAGATTGGTAGATCCATTTATTGACTCTGAACCATTGGCTGCCACACGAACCGTATTGGCGGAATTATCAGTTTTGGTTACCTCAATCATCTGGCCGCTATTTCCTACGGCGGTAGGAAGCGTGACAGTCACTGAAGCCGAGGTTGCATCAGCCTTTGCTGTTCTGGTCCAACCAGCAAGTGTAGTGTTAGAAGAGATATTCTGTAAAGTAGTAGCTCCACCTCCTCCTCCAACACTTGAGCCATTCCATTGCAATGATCCAGAACTATTACTTAAAGCTGTTCCACCAATATAGATAGAATTTGTGGAAGCATAAATATCCATCCACTGCTTTGCGCTTGAGCCAAGACTATACATATCAGTTGTCCCAGGTAATATATTTCCGTTCACGGTCACATTACCGTCTAAAATGATATTCCCTTTAATAGTAACTGTATCTAAAGCAGAACCAATTGCAATCGTGTCAGCAGTGGTATTGTCTGTAGCAATATTAACTGTATTACCGGCAGTACCTGTACCAATGCTTATTGTTTTTGCATTATTGCCTGTACCGATGTTTACAGCACCGGTAGTCCCAGAATCAATAGTAATAGCGTTCGTACCATTGGAGTTTATAGCCAAAGCTCCAGAACCGGCAATAGAAGCAACTCCCGATAACGCACCAGAGTTAATGATTAGACCGTTAATAGTATTGGCAGAAATGGGTGCAGTTATTGCAGAGGAAAAAGTTTTTGCTCCTGAAATAGTTTGTGTGTTGACGGCATCAATTAATGCTGCCCATCCAGTATTTAAAGTATCTGTAGTTTTAATATACATTTGTCCTGTGGAAGTATTGACAGCAAGCGATCCAATATTTGCAGCTAATGAACCTTCTGGAGTTGTAGTAGTATTGTATAAACTGAAAGAATCTGTACCATCCGACATATTAATCCATTCTCCCGACGAAGTTCTAGTTATTTTGGGTAAACCTCCTCCTGTTAAGGTAAATGTAAAATTATTGCTGCCCAGTGTAATGCTTGTAGAAGCATCTAAGGTTAAGGAATCTGATAGTTTAGTGAAATCAAGTACATCATTCGCTAGAGCCAATGTAACACCTGCGTTTTCAGATCCAGAATTAGATACTGTAAATATATTTTCACCACTATCTGTTAATGTTGCAATGTAGTTACCAGTGGTATCATTCCCTAACGCAACAGAATTTAAACCTATGGTAATTACCCCTGTATCATTTACTGTTGCGTCACCTGAGAGAGCAACAGCAGTTGCTACATTCGACGCATTTCCTACAAATACTAATCCACTGTTTAAAGTTTTAGCTATCTTTTCCGAATCTAGTTCATTGAGAGCATTCTGTACTGTTACTGCAGCAATATTCCCATTCGCAGTGTTTGTAATTTGTGATGCATTGTAATCCCCGCTGGATGCGATTACAGAACCTGTTCTACCAAACACACTTAGTATTGAATTTGTGGTCTGTACTTTCTCCCAAGAGGTACCATTACATACAGCCCAATCATTTACAGCCCAACTATTTATTCCATTTAATGATGTTGTACCGCTTGTGCCTACAACATAGTAATGCCCTTTCGTTGAAGTTCCGCAGTATGAAGTGAGTGAAGGCGAATTGCTTGTCGCATCCCAAGTACCTCTGTAGTTCATTGCTCCAAGTACATCACTGAAAAGATCGCTTCTTGTAATTTTTTTGGTACCTGTTGAAGTATATACTGCTACTGTATCTGTTGGATCGATTGAGCTTACAGTACTAAGTCCATTTATATCTAAGCTGATTATGTTTGAAGAAAGAGAAAGTCCTGTACCTGAAGTATATTCATTATTTTGGTCTGCAGAGCATGCCCATGCAAATCCATTCCATTTCATTATCTGATTATTCCCACAGGAATTTTGTGCAATTTTTGCAAAAGTGATGGTTCCCTCGGAAATATCTTCTGCAAGTATTGTCCCATTGGTAATTTCGGAAGACGCTATATCTGTGCCAAGTGTGGTAGAGAGAGTCCCCGATGAATATTGCAAACCAGTCCCTACTAGACTGGTATATGTATTACTTCCTAATTTAAAACCATTATCAAATGTTTGTATTCCAGTCCATGTATTATTACTTCCATAGTCTAAAGAAAAAGAACTAACATTTAAAGAAAGCCCTGAGCCAGCTGTGTAAGAAGTTCCTCCGGCATCATTTCCCCATGTTAAGCTCCCATTTTCAACCCTAAGTATTTGACCATTTGAACCTAGCCCTAATTTCGAAAGAGTTGTAGAACCAGTGGCGTAGAGAAGGTCTCCGTTATTGAATGAAGTAATCCCTGTTCCACCTTTATTTACTCCTACAATCTGGGATACAGTACAATCTGAATCTGAAGGTTGGCAATTGGGGTCTAGGGTTTCTCCGGGAAGATAATATGCGCGTGCAGGAAGAACGGAAAAAGATAGCATTACTGCTATACATATTAATATTACCAATCTTTTCATCTTAGGGACAGCTTATAGGTTAAAGTGTGATTAAGACTATAAAATAGTATTGTGTTTTGGGATTAATTTCAATATGTGGCATGAACTTATAGTGTTATCATGCTTAGAAAGTATACGAATGTATTTTATGGTTATTGTAATGCAATATCCAGAATCACCTAGAACGTGAATTTGTTTTAAAATAATAGAAATGTTTTAAACAAGATAGGTATAGATAACTAGATTATTATTTTTTTGTAGTATTTGTTTCGTTGTCCTTAACGGTTGTTGAATCTTCTTCAAGGAAGAGTGGAGCCACTTTGATTATCTTATTTGTGGATGGTCTGTAAAGTATTGCAATCTTAGCACTCGTGTAGATTAGTAATTTATCTCCATTTTCTGTGGTGGAAAAAAATTCTTGCTCTGATAGTGACTCTTTGTCCTCCACTGTTGCCAAACTAGGGGTCTCATTTGTGGGAAGTTCCATTAATTTACTAACTTCTGCTGTTATCAACTCTAACTCTTTTGTTGCTACTATGTTGGGATTATTCTTAATTTCATTATATTTGGTGTAGAAGTAGTATGTACCTCCAATTCCTGCAAGTATTAATATGAAAGCAATTATCAATATTATTAACGCTTTTCTCTTACTTTTCTCCATTGGTTAAAATGTTTAATAAATGATATATGTAGATATATTATTAATTTGTATTAATTATTGCAAGAGCTTTCATACTTATCGTGTTTCATTTCATTATTTATGGACATCATCTAGTGGGAGTGTGGAGAGTTTCTCCTCAGGCAAAAGCTTTTCTTCTGATTCTTAAAGTAATACATGTATAAGATCTAATCTGCAGGTGGAGTGTTGTGATGGGGTGTGTAATGGAAAAATCGGATATCAAATTTCTATTTTTATAACATTTCAAACAATACCCTAGTGATATAATTACAAATGGTAAAAAGAATAAATTCTAAATCCGCATTAAACAAACTCAATTCAAAATATCTTCCATATAATTGGGATTTAAACATCTTCAGAGGTTGTAGTCATCACTGCCAGTACTGCTATGCACAATATTCACACAGGTATCTTGATGATGGAGATTTCTTTGGCGAAATATATGTTAAAGATAACATACCCGAATTATTAGAACAGAAGATATCCTCAAAAAGATGGAAAGGAGAGATTATTAATTTAGGAGGTGTAACAGACAGTTATCAGATACTCGAAGAAGATGAGAAGATAATGCCAGAGGTTCTTAGAATATTAATCAAATACAAGAATCCAGTTACAATATCAACAAAGTCGAAATTAATTCTAAGAGATATTGATCTATGGAATGAGCTTTCTAATGTTGCATCTGTAAGTTTAGCAGTATCTCTTACTACCTTTGATTCAAATATATATCCTAAAACAGAGCCAGGCGCGTCTAAACCTGTTGAAAGATTGGAAGTATTAAAAGCGTTTAGAAAAACAAATGTTAATTTAGGTGTTTTAGCGATGCCTTTTTTACCTTTCCTAACTGATACGGATGAGAATTTGGATGATCTCTTTTATCATATATCATCTGTACCAGTAGATTATGTTTTATGTCAGATATTGAATCTAAGGGGTATGACCAAGGATCATTTCTTGAATTTTCTAGAGAGAGAGTTTCCAGAGTATTTCAAAAAGTATTTAGAGTTGTATAGGGGTGGGTTTGTTAGTCGGGAGTATAGGGAGGTCTTTTATAATAGGGTAAGTAAGTATAAAAGGAAATACAAGGTACAAAATAATTACGAGATAAAGAATAGAGAGAGTGAACAGTTAAGGATGGGTAATTTCTAACACAATATTTTCCAATCTTTGAAATTTGAATAATACGGAATGGAAGGGGCTCGAACCCTCAACCTTCTCAGTGACAGTGAGATGCTCTAACCAGTTGAGCTACCACTCCATATTTCGTCAAAGAGTATATCAAACTATCATTTAAATGACAATTCCTCTATTCATGTGGTAATATATTACCCATATGAAAGAATATGTAAAAATACTTTCCCTGTTCACATCTGATGTACTGCTTCGAATAGATAAAGAAGGAAATATTTTAGAAATTGTATTAAATACAAGAAACAAGTTAGATATCTCCAATGTTAAGACTGTGTATGGGTTATTCTCCCCTGAAGAAAAGGTCAGAGTTAAAAGAGCCATATCAATGGGATTCAACAGTAAAAAGAAATTCATGGAAATAAATGAGAAATTTGGAATAAATCAGTATGTTGATGTAGATGTTGCACAATACAAAGAAAACATATATATGTTCATTAGATTTTTCATTTCAAATAGACAAAGGGAAGTAGAATATGAAAGATATGTAGAAGGATTACTCAATCTCTCTGAAAAAGATCCTCTAACGCAGACATATAACAGGCATGGACTTTTTGAAAAAGTTCGAAAGCTCATCTCCTTTAGTGATCCAGAAAAAAGAATCGGAATAATATTTGTAGATTTAGATAATCTAAAAAGAATTAATGATACATATGGACATGTCGCGGGTGATGAAGCAATTCTCTCCATTGTAGATATCCTAGTTTCAACAGTTAGACAAAGAGACATAGTTGCAAGAGTAGGTGGTGATGAATTTGCTGTCATTGTTGAAGAAGTTTCTGGGAATAAAAGCTCTGCATATGGATTAGCTCAGAGGTTAGTCATTGAATTCCAAAAACAGGGGAAAAAGAACTCTACTACAGCCTCTGTTGGAGTACATATTTTTAAAATTGCAGATTTACTAACAGAATCAAAAACTTCCGAAGAATTTGAAAAGGCTTTTTACGATCAGGTGGTTAAAGCTGATAGCGCAACTTACCAAGCTAAAGAAGCGGGTAAGAATCAATTCAAAGTATCAAAAGAATTCTCTGAATACTACAAAACAGAATCAATAGCATCTAAGTAATCTTCCTTTGGTCTTAGACCAACAAGGGTATTTACTAATTCCCCATTTTTGAAAACCATCACAGAAGGAATACTCATAACCATATATTTCTCTGCAACTTCTCTTTCTTCATCGACATTCACTTTTCCAACCTTAGCTTTGCCTTCATATTCATTTGAAATTTCCTCAATAACTGGACCTAAAGCCTGGCATGGACCGCACCATGGTGCCCAGAAATCCACAAGGGCAACGCCATCGTATTTTGAAACCTCATTTTCAAAAGAATCATCTGTAAAATGTAATAAACTCATTGTAGTAGTAATAACAACTTAAAAGTATTGGAATAGTGCGTATTTACGATATTCCTAGTATAATTATACCATGCTTAGAATAGACATAAATCAGAAAAAAGAAGAATCAATCAAAAAGGCGGTCTCCATACTTAAAGACGGAGGCCTTTTAATATTTCCCTGTGAGACCTGTTATGGTCTTGGATGTGATGCAACTAATCCTGAAGCACTTGCAAAATTGCTTGATTACAAAAAATTCAGAGGCTCAAAACCAATATCTATAGCGGTATCTGGAAGAGAAATGGCAGAAAAGTATGTGAAGATAAATGAGATGGCAGATAACTTGTACAAGAACTATTTACCTGGACCAATTACAGTCATATCTATGAGCAAGGGAGAGTTAGTTCCCCCAGTAGTATCAATTCAAGGTGCTGTTGGAGTCCGATATCCTGCCTACGATTACCTCTTAGAAGTAATCAAAGCCTTTGGAAAACCGATAACCTCTACCTCTGCCAATGTTTCCTACAAATCCGCTCCATACAATATTGATCAATTAATGAAGGATTTACCAAAGAAAAGTAAAGATTTAGTAGATCTGGTTTTAGATGCTGGCACATTGCCACAAAATCCACCATCAACAGTACTTGATACCACAATGAATCAACTCTCGGTTTTGAGACAAGGTAAATTAGAATTTGAAAATGCTTTGGTAAAAAACGAAAAGATTGAAGAAAAACAGACAAAGTTAACTGAAGAGACAATACAACTTGGAAAAGAATTTGCAGATAAATATCTTAAGGCAGATATGCCAATTGTAGTTGCACTAAGTGGAGAACTTGGAGCAGGGAAAACACAATTTACTAAGGGGATTGCTCAAAGTTTGAATATTACTGAGATAGTGAACTCTCCTACATATACCATTATTAATGAATACCCATATATGAGAAATGGAAGCAAAAAGGTATTAGCCCATATGGATACATGGAGATTAGAGAATAACGAATTGGAAAAATCAGGATTAATACAACATCTAGAACAAGGAAATATCGTAGTCATAGAATGGGCAGACAAGTTCTACCAAGAGATTGCTGCGCTATGTGACAATATGGATATCCCTATGTACAAGGTAGTGATTAAATATATATCATTGGAAGAAAGGAATATTGAAATATATGAAGCATAACGAACCAATAATAATTGCGTTTGATACTAGTTGTGATGATACCTCAGTAGCTATCCTAGAAGGGCGTAAGGTACTCTCTAGCGTGGTTTCATCTCAAGTAGAAATACATGCTCAGTGGGGTGGTGTTGTTCCAGATATTGCTAGAAGAGAGCATGAGAAGAATATCCCAATGGTATATGAAGAAGCTTTGAAGAAGGCAAAAATCAAGATTGAAGATGTTGATTATGTTGCCGCTACATATGGGCCTGGGTTGGCAATTGATTTAGAGGTGGGTTTAGCATTTGCGAAAGAATTAGCTATTAAATATGGCAAACCATTTGTACCTGTTAACCATATGGAAGGGCATATGTTCTCTGGACTATCTCTTAATACAAAGGGGAATGGGTTAGTACCTGGCGATATGAATGAGGTTGAAAAACTTTTTCCAGCTTTGGCGTTATTGATATCTGGTAAGCATACGGAATTAGTACTTGTCGAGAAAATAGGTGATTACAAAAAACTTGGAGAAACATTGGATGATGCGGTAGGTGAAGCTTTCGACAAGGTTGGTAGAATACTTAACTTTGGGTACCCTGGTGGTCCAGTAGTTTGTGAATTTGCGAAGAAAGGAGTATCTGGGAATATTAAGTTTACAATACCTATGAAGAATAGTGGTGATATGAATTTTAGTTATTCTGGGCTTAAGACAGCGGCCTTGTACAAGACAAAAGAATTGCGAGAAGAAGGTAAACAAGACAAGGAATGGGTATATGATTTCTGTAGAGGTTTCTTAGATACTGTTATTGATTCTTTAAATCTTAAACTAAAAATAGCGGTAGAATCTAACCCCGGGGTGAAAACTTTGTTTGTTGGAGGTGGGGTGTTTAATAGTGAGGAGATTGTGAGGAAGATAGGGAATACAGCTAGATCATATGGACTTACATATATATATTCGGAACAGGAGTATAGAGGAGATAATGCAGGGATGGTAGGGGTTAGTGCATATTTTAATATACTCAATGGTAAGTATATATCTGAGGTAGGTGAGATTAGAAAAGTGGATAGAGATCCTAGGCTATCTCTTTAAAGCATTCAGAGAATTATTCACCCTTAATTGTAATACTCTTGTCTATTCGATTGATTTCAACCGTGAAGGAATAGATTTCAACATTTTTCTTGCTTGTATAATAAATCTGTTGAGCATTGTAACCTAGTGTTATCTTTTGATCACTTTCTTGATATGAGGTTAAACATACATCTGCAGAAGCGTGCACAAATGTGCTAATAGCGCTACTTTTGATTAAGCCGTATACAAATTCTTCTGCGTTGCTACCATCATAGGAATGTCCGTCTAATACTTTCTTTCCCATTGTATATGCTTTTGGCGAATTAGCTTGATATGGATTGTCATTCCCATTAACAGATATACAAGATATTTTATTAGAGGGAGGAAAGACAGAGATAGAGGAAGGAAAAATAGAGACTCCATTTTTATCTTTTAATAAGAATATTGTAACAACAATTCCTACTAAAAATATTCCAATGCAAGATAATATTATCCAAGTTTTTTTTCTCATTTTGATATTTGTAAATTTACTGTATTTTTACTATTCAACATCCCCACGAATATCAAAGCTCTTTAGAATAGATACAAAATCACTCTCAGCGCTTGTATTATTTGTTTCAAAGAAATATGAGATATCATTTGGAAGTGATAGATATGCAACTATGAAGTTTTGAGCTTTTGAGCTGCTAGTGATAATTCTTTTTTCAAAAACATAATCACCAGAGACGATTTCCTCTTCTGATACTGTAACTGGGGCTGTTATACCGGGTTGATCTAACCATTCCTCAAGATTATCGTAGCCAATCGTAGACCAAATAGCAATTGTGGACCCATCATTCTGGGATAAGAGTTTGTCATATGAGACAGAGCCTAATGGTTGAGCTATGGTTGAGAGGATCAATCTTGGATCTGCTGAACCACCCTGACTTTTATAACTTGTTAGCATATCGTCTGAAGTTACAAGAAATTTCGAGCTATATTTTATTTGAAATGTTAGGTATTTCATATATTCTGATGAGGTTTGGGCTGTTGAATCTGTTACAGTATATGTGCTTGTAGTTGATTCTTCATTCTTACAATTTGTTTCGTCAGAGCTATCCTTTGTAATGAATTTGTCTGCGTATAACTTGTATCCAAATGCACCTCCCGCAACAAGTAGAATTGATGCAAAGACAAACAGAATACTCTTTCCAGCGTTTCGACTTTTTGTTTGAACAGAAGGAGAGTTTGTGGCTACTAAAGGTGTCTCTATATTGTCAATAATTTCCATGTAAAGGATTATAAAAATTATACAGATAAACTGTACTATAGAATATATCTCAACACAAGTAGGAACTTATGCCTAGGCAGAAAGCATTTCTTCTATTTCCAGTAGTCTATTGTATTTTGCTAATCGTTCTCCTCTGTCAGGCCCCCCAAACTTACTCTGTTGGGCAGGAGTACCTACTACTAAATCAGCAATCATATCATCATTAGTCTCTCCACCTCTGTGAGAAATAATAGCAGTCATATTGTTATCTACTGACAATCGTATAGCATCTAAAGTCTCCGTAACTGTACCTATCTGATTCAGTTTAATAAGTACGCTGTTAACACTCTTTTCTTCTATAGCCCTTTGTATTCTTAACACATTTGTAGTTAATAGATCATCTCCAACAATCTGATACTTGATCCCATATTTTGCAGTAAATGCATCCCATGTATTCCAATCCTCTTGATCAAAGGTATCCTCTACAGAAAATATCGGATATTGTGCATACCATTCCTCTTGTAATGCCATCCATTCGTCAGAAGTGAGAACTTTGTTTTCTCTATGTAACATATATTTACCATCTTTGTAGAATTCTGAAGCTGCTGCATCTATGGCTATCTCAAAATCCTCTCCTGGTTTGTATCCAGCTTTTTGTATTCCTTCCATAATAATATCGAAAGCTTCTTTGTTACTCTGTATCTCCTTAGGGGCATATGCACCTTCAAAGCCTACACCAGTGGAATATCCTTTTGCTTCTAGTACATCGTGTATGGTATGGAATATCTCGGTACCAGCTTTAAATGCATCTGCGAAGCTATTGAACTTATCCATTTTAGGAGCTACCATATATTCTTGTATATCCGTTGACCAATCTCCATGTTTTCCACCCTCTAATACCAATATCAATGGACGAGGGAGTCTTAATGTCTTTGGGTTGTAAGCTTTATCTGAATATATCAATCCAAAATATTCATAGAGTTGTAATCCTAATGAGTTTGCAGTAGCTCTACAAAATGCCATTGAGCATGAGAGGATTGTGTTTCCACCTAGTTTACTTTTTTGTGCAGTTCCATCTAAATCTATTAGAAAATCATCGAATTCTTTTTGACTGGTAAAATCTTTTTCTTTAAGAGCTTCTGCTATTACTGTGTTTACATTTTCTACTGCTTTAGAAACATGCCCATCCTCGTCTCTTAATTCCAAAACTTCATTTGTTCCTGTGGATGCTCCTGATGGGACTTCTCCCTTTCCTTTATCTCCACTCCATAGTTCTATTTCTGTTGATATGGTAGGTATTCCTCTTGAATCTAATATTTCTCTTGCGTGTATGTTTTGGATTTTCATATTTCTATCTTTTCTATATTATTCTATTATTCTAGCAGAGGATTAGGTAATTGTCTTTAGGTATATAGTTTGGTAGAATCATGCATATGTTAAGCCGAGGTGGTGAAATTGGCAGACACGCTACCTTGAGGTGGTAGTGGGAGTAAAATCCCTTGCAGGTTCAACTCCTGTCCCCGGCATATTGTTATGGACGACTAGCTCAGCTGGTTAGAGCATCTCGTTTACACCGAGAAGGTCATAGGTTCGATCCCTATGTCGTCTATTTTCTCCTCCTTATCATCTCTGATATACTGTTAGTCATGACTAACTATTACAATGACCTAACCACAGATCCTAAGGAAGAATTACTTTCCCATGTAGATGAAAATGATGTAGAGATTGAAGGTGTTAGAAGAGAGGAATGTCATAATGAGAGTATAAAACCATGGCATAGGAATTCTCATGTATATATTATTAATTCTAAAGGAGAACTATATTTAACTCGTAGATCCCATACCAAAGATACTTCTCCAGATCTCTTAACTGTTACTACAGCTGGGCATATTAGATATCAAGAAGATCCAAAAGAATCTGCTCAAAGAGAGTTAATGGAAGAGTTATGCTTAGAAGCTCCAATACATTTTGTAAAAAAGTATAAAGTAGATTATGGTTTTGAGAGAGAATTTATATATGTATATTTTGGTAAAACAGATATGATTCCAGTTATTGGGAATGAAGAAGTAGGAGAGATTCTCCCTATCTCATTAGAAGAAGTGGTAGGTAGGATTACAGATGGGTCTCTTAAACTTGCTCCTGGTGCCCAGGAGGTTATACGGATGCTAGTACAAGAGAATTTGTTAAGACAAGATATGTTTGCTAACTAATTTTATATTAAAGAATCATGCTCCTATACATTACCGGCAACGAACACAAAGTAGCGACTGCAAATGACCACCTAAAACCTTTTGGAGTTAGTATTGAAGGAAGAAAAGTAGATGGTATTGTAGAACTACAGCTAGATGATGTTATTGAGATTTCTAAATCTAAAGCTACCCAAGCTTTTGAAAAGGTTCAACAACCTTTGATTGTAAGTGATTCTGGTTGGATGTTTACGGCATTAAATGGATTCCCAGGGTCATATATGGCATCTGTAAACAGATGGTTTACAGCACAAGATTTTTTGAATTTGATGAATGGTAAGGAGAACCGAGAAGTAGTGCTTAGGGAATGTGTGACATATATAGATAAAGATCAAGTTAAAACGTTCGTATGGGATAATAAAGGATTGGTTTTAGAAGAAGCATCTGGGGAGGGTACACCTTTAGATCAGATTGTTACATTTATGGAAGATAAAAAGACGATAGCTAAGTGTGAGAATGAGGGTATATTGAGAATCCCGCAAAATGAATTATGGAATGATGTGGGAAAATGGTTGAAAGAGAATAACATCTCTTAAATATCTACAGTAATATCTCTTAAAGTGGTATATTTAAATATATATAACTTTGGTATATATAATTATGAAATTTGAAACTGTAGCTGCTGTTATAATTGGTAGTATCTTAGTAGGAATACTAGGTGGTTTTGCGGCAAGAAGTATATGGATTGGAATAGGCTTGCCTGTTGTTTTAATCGTTCTTGGTCTTATGTGGTTAGCTCTTAGACCTTCTGTTCCTGAAGTACCTAATGAAGAAGAAAAGAAGGAAGATACTACGCAACCAAGACAGGAATAGGGTATAATTCTCAATGTTTGTATGGACGATTAGCTCAGCTGGTTAGAGCATCGCATTCACATTGCGAAGGTCATTGGTTCGATCCCAATATCGTCCAAATTGTCTATTGTATAAGGCTCAATTCTATCCCATACCTTTTTTCTTGAACTTCGTGTATAAGACCCACGATATTATTGCCAGATTGTTCAAGTCTTCGAAGTTTTGTATAAAAACCCTTCGATATTTTTTCATCAATATGCCTTCTTAATGTATTTTGCTTTTGTGGATCCCTTTTACACTCTATCAAAAATTTCATGAACGACTTTCCTTCTATTTCTCCGCAAACAACACTCAAGTCGGATGCAAGTTGCATCATTAAAGAAGATGTCTCCCCCCACTGTATTTCATTTTCTTTATTAAAGTGAATATTTTTCTTTTCATACATAATTCGTATAGGTTGATCTGTTATTTCTCCGGAGCTATCTTTTTGAGCGATATCTATTTGAAATAATGAATTATCAGTACCAGGTTCAAAGCCAAGATTACGTAAAAGTTGGTTTTTTTCTTCTAATTCCCATTTAAATTCTTCGAGTTTCAAAATCGCTTCAATGAAACCATTTTCACAAGCATAATTTCCAAGCTCGTTAATTATTTCTCCAACTTGAGTTCCTGTAGAGATATTTTGAACGGCAACACCTGCTCTCCGTGTCTCAGAAATAGATTCGTTGTTTATCTTTGCCGTAACATTTGCATATAGATCTATATATTTATGTATCAATTCATGGAAAACTGTAGCCCCAATATAATATGTTCTATCAGAATTCTCTTGAATGATCACAGGCTTAAATGAACTGCTGGCAAAAGCAACTCCGGAGACATCGTCTTCTTCAGTAAGATCTTGATATGCTTTAGCAAAATCCTCTTTGTTAAGAAAAATCACTTCTATTGCATCTAACGGTATTTTTTCTAATCCTAAACTATTTCGAAGATTGTTCAACCCATTTTTTGCGCATTCTGTAGCTTGTTTACTAGCATTGTCTTGTTCAATTGATTTACTTCGTAAATTATTTATAATTTCTTCGAGCTCTGCGTCTGTTCTATAAGCTGGATCATCTGTCCCGTCATCAAGATATTCTCTTGCAACATTAAAGATAATTGGTGCATTAGGAGTTAGAGTTGATTCTCCTTGCAAGGTACTGTTTGTATCTGTATCTGGCATCTATATATTTTGTTTAAATAATAATACATATCCATCACTATCTTCCATGGTGAATTCTAGTGTACCATAGTCAGTTTGGTACAATTCTTTAATAATAGTGACTTTCTCTTTTACAGAATCATATAAGCTTTGTATATCATCAATCTCAATATTCAATACAAATGAACCCCCTAATCTCATATCCTTAAATTTGGGGACTTCTTTAACAAATTCTTCCCTTTTAAAGAATGATATATGTATTTCATCTTTAACTATGGATACAAAGGTAAGATTCTCCTCAGAGACTTCAAATTCTCTTTCAAAACCAAGAATATCGGTATAGAAGGAGACAGATTTTTGTATATCATCTACCATTAATTCAAGTACAACATTTTTCATATATCAAATTATATTCTTTTTGATATAATAAATCATGTGGACATGTAAAAAATGTAATAGAGAATTTACAAAAACAAATCAATCCCATTCATGTGTTGTATATCCAATAGATAATCATTTTAAAAATAAAGGAGAAAAAAGTAAAAGCTTGTTTTATGCTTTGACAAAATCGATAGAAGATAATATTGGAGAACTAAAAATAGAAGCCTTACCTTGCTGTATTCACCTTGTAAGTCACTATACTTTCAGTGGCGTTTGGATATTGAAAGGCAAGATCAGATTAGATTTTAGGGTAAACTATGAAATCAAAAATAAAAGGTTTGTAAAAGTAGAAAAGTTATCTACAAATAGAATTTTGTATTTCGTAGAAATAACTAAGGAAAGTGATATAGATTTGGAGTTGTTAGATTGGTTAAAAGATTCATACAATTTAAAGAAAACTTCATAGATAAGTGAAAGTCCCATTTGTTTTGTCTCCTCATGTTCCTATCCATGTGGTAGAATGCATCTCCTATGATTCATCAATTAACAGAAAAAACAGAATTAAAAACCTTTGAGAAGGTAGTAGATATACATAGACTATGTATATCTCAATCAAATGCACCATACTATCCTCCTGAAGTTATAGAAGAATGGTTAGGCCAAGTAAATATTGATGATACCATTAGTCAACTTAAATACTCTTCATGGATAGTAGTAGAAGATGAAGGAGAGATAGTAGGCTTTGCTCAATATTCACTTTCAGAAGAAGAACTATATCAGATGCAAGTAAATCCTACCCTACAAAGAAAAGGATATGGAAAAGAACTGTATGAATATATTGAAGAAGATTTTAAGAAGAACAATATAAAAGAAATGGAATTATATTCTGTACTTAACGCAATAGAATTCTACAAGAGCTTGGGATTTAAAAAGAAAAGAAAGATATTCTTTCCATTAAAAAAGACTAAAACAGAATTAGAGGTGATGACTAAGAAACTTTAGTTATTTCAAATACCTCTGGTAATAATCCACCTTCATTAACTCTAAGAACACTCTTAACATTCCAATCCGCTTTCTTAAACACTTCTCTAATTAATACTTTCTCTTGAGTAAGTAATACAATCTTACCTTTTGTTCTTAATATCTTCTTAGCGAGTACCTCTAGGGCCTTGTATGACTCTTCATTCTCCTCATGGCTACCAACTCTAATACCAAATGGAAGATTACTAATTATCTTATCTACATTCTGTTTACTAAGTTTGTTTTTCTTAATATTACATCCAAAAAGTTTGTACCTATCTCCATCTATATTAGCTGCAAAGAAATTATGTTTACTCTTTTCTATAGCATTACCACTAATATCAGAGCACATTACTCGTTTAACATTGAAATATTTCAACGCAGTAATTGGTATGACAGAAGCACCGCAGAAAGGATCATATACAATATCGGAGTCTTTAAGATCTGCAATCATACACATAATATATGCTAAGGAAGGATTGATTCCTGCAGGAACATATTCAATTCTCCATTCTCTATCCGAAAGATTTAACCTTTGGGTTTCATTTTCAATATGGGTAGGGGAGTAGAGGTTTCTAAAGGTTTCAATGGTTGAGATATCAGACTCGAATACAATATCAGTATCTGTTTGTGACTGTATTTTGATATCAGAATATTTGGAAGAAAGTTCTTTTACAACATATTCTTGGGTACCCTCTAGGATTGTAAGCTTGTATGTATATGAGTTAATCATGTGCATATTATATATCCTGTCTTGTAGTGTTGGGAAGGGCAAAATGCTTGCATACTTATATTGATTAGTATTTAATAAAATATGGATTATCATAGGTCTGTTTTTGGCATTACAAAAATTTTCATAACACTATTTTTTGTTCTTTTCTTTTTCTCCTTAACTGTTATAAAAGCAAATAATCATCCTTTATTTGCACAGGAGGCAAATATACCTTGTGGTTTTGACAATCCTGTTTCAAAGACGATAGTGCAACTTGATGGGAAAATACTGGTATGGGGGAGTTTTAACACATATTGCCACAAGCCCGTGTCCAATTTTGTTCGATTAAATAGTGATGGAAGTTTGGATACAACCTTTAAGAATTCTCAATTAGGAGATTTCATTTTTTACTATGTTGAGACTGTTATTCTCAAAAGCGACGGGAAGATGCTAGTTGGAGGGATGTTTCTTAGCTCAGACTACACAACCCGTTCAGGGTTAATACGAGTAAACAATGATGGGAGTTTAGATACTACATTTAATGCTGGAGAAGTTATTGACAATTATGCTGATTTTATAGTTCCTCAAGAGGATGGGAAACTAATAGTATCTTGGCGTAAACAAGATAATGCAGACATTTCGTATGTTGTGAGACTTAATAGTAATGGAAGTTTGGATTCCTCTTTTAATCTGGAAGGTAGTGGATTTGATAACAGAATTTTGGATATCAAACTCCAAGAGAATGGAAAAATTTTAGTTGGGGGGCAGTTCAACTCATATAATGGAACTTCTGCACGATATGTATTAAGACTAAATAATGATGGTAGTTTAGATACCACATTCGTTCAAACAGGAAGTGGTTTCTATGATAGTAACTCGGCAAATCATATAAGTATGCTTGCAATACAAGAAGATGGAAAGATATTGGCAGGTGGCTATTTTAATTCATATAATGGTACAAATGCGCCATATCTTGCAAGACTTAATAGTGATGGTAGCTTAGATACTACATTTGTTCAAGAAGGAAGTGGATTGAATGATGAACCTGAATCCATTGTAGCTTTAGAAAATGGAAAAATTTTAGTAGGAGGGGCCTTCTATTTATACAATGAGGCCTCTGCAGGGCGTTTTGCAGTATTAAACAGTGACGGAAGTCTAGATGCTGCATCAATGGAATCATATCTTGGTGTAAATGACAGTGTTTACGATATTGCAATTCAACCTGATGGTAAAATATTACTCAATGGTAGCTTTTCTTCGTATGGGGAGACGTCAATATTTGTATTGGCAAGATTGAATAGTGACTATACTTTGGATACTACATTTGTAGCTTCTGCCCCTGGGTTTGATGCCATTGTTTCTTCAATATTACCTTTGCCTGATGGAAAGATGCTTATAGGAGTAGCAAATTATTGGTCTGAGATGGGAGGCATTATGTATCTTTCAAGAATTAATAGTGATGCTAGTATAGATTTAACCTTTAATACTAATGGAAGTGGTTTTGACGGAGGTGTTAATGCACTTGCTTTACAAGAAGATGGGAAGATTATTGTTGCGGGGGATTTCTCTTCATACAATGGGGTCTCGGCCCCTATACTAGTGAGATTAAACAGTGATGGGAGTTTAGATACATCATTTGTTATAGAAGGAGTAACCTTTGACCATTCAATCTATTCAATCACAATTCAAGAAGATGGGAAGATTTTGGTGGGAGGGAGCTTTCAATTTAGTGGTAGACCATATCTTTTAAGATTAAACAGTGATGGAAGCTTAGATACCACATTTGTTCAAACAGGAAGTGGCTTAAGTGGGGGAGGGGTTTATACCATAGTAGCTCAGGAAGATGGGAAGATACTTGTTGGAGGGCAGTTTTCCTCATACAATGAGATTGCTAGGTCAAAACTTTTGAGACTTAATAGCGATGGAAGTTTAGATACGACTTTTACTCAAACGGGTAGTGGCCTAAATGGACAAATAGTCCTATCAATCATTCTTCAACCTGATGAAAAGATCATAACTAGCGGAATGTTAAGCTCATATAATGGTACGTCTGTTCATGGGACAGTTCGATTTAACAATGATGGAACTTTGGATAGTACATTTGATGTTACGGGGATTCCAGAATCTGAAGCAATGCGAGTTGCTTACTCCTCTGTATTACAATCAGACGGTAAAATCATAGTAGGAGGCTTCAAATACATTTCTTTTGGAGAAGTTTCTTTCGCTTTTGTATCAAGACTTAACAGTGATGGAAGTTTGGATACTACTTTTGATCAAATGGTGAATCAATTTGGAGCAGGTGCACAATGTTACATTAGAAAACTATCTCTTCTAGCTGATGGTAGAATAATTGCCGGTGGAATATTCCCAACATTTAATGGTACATATTCTCCTAATTTAGTAGGCATAAATAGTGATGGAAGTCTTGATGAAACTTTTATAACAACTGGATTGAGCCAAAGTCCTGTTTCTCCTTCAGTTTTAAAAACAAATGATAGTATAAATCCATCTGGGATAGTGGGCGTTCTTCCAAAGTTTTCTGCACTTTTGACAAGTACTGCTACAAAATATCAAATTCAAGTAAATACTAGCTCGTTGTTTACGGGAACAAGCATCTGGGATAGTGGAGCTAAGACATTCTCTACACCAGTTTTTAGCAACAACAGAACTCCAGATATATCATACGCAGGGAATGCTCTAACTCTTGATGGAACCAAGTATTACTGGAGAATGAGGATATGGAATTCTGCTGGAGATGTAAGTGAATGGAGCGACACGAATGATTTCACAATGGCCTCATATACATTAAATGCACCTTTCGGATTGGCTATTTCTCCATCTACATACAATAATACTAACAGCTTTAGATTTACATGGTCTGCAGGAAACGCTCGTGTAAAAAATTACGAATACAAAGCTGGGTGGAATTGGATATCTACAATTTCTAATAATGTGAATTCATTACAAGCATACAAGAATGGACAGAATATTGTTCAGGTAAGAAGTGTAGATAACGCTGGAAACAGATCTGTAGCCTCTGCCATATCATATTATTATGATTCAATTGCACCTACAGTTCCTACAAATCTTGTAGCTACAGATACTACATTCTCATGGACAGCTTCAAATGATGAGCATAGTGGTTTGGTAGGGTATGAATACAAGGTTGGTGATACAACCTCTTGGATTAGCACGGGGTCTACTTTGATATCTAGTCAACTGGGTCTAAAAAATGGAGAAAATACATTGTACGTTAGGGCTATAGATAAAGCTGGGAATAAATCAGAACCAGCTTCTATAACATATACATATGATAATCAAGATTCAAAAGCTGATTCGTCGGATAGTCCACAAATGTCCTTTACACGAGAAGGAAGTAATACCTCTATACAAAATGATACTGTGGCTGTCAAAAGCGGAGAGTCTATAACCGTAACTATTCCGGTATCCGAAATCACTGTTGAAGGTGATAGCATATCTCAGGTATATATTGAAGTTGATGGGGAAAAAACATTGCTAGTATTGAATGTTGAAAGGAAAGTATATACTGCTCAAGTAAGTATACCAACAGGCAAAACAAAAGGAAGTAAATTACAGACCAATCAGGTTATTGAATATTCTAGTGGAGAAAGAAGTGTGAAGGGAATAAATATTGTCATAGATCCATATGGGTATGTATATGCAAAGTCAGGAGAAAAAGAAATCCGATTAGAAAATGCGAAAGTATCGTTATATAGCTATGTAAATGGGAATAAGGAACTCTATACCTTTAGTGATGGAACTCAAAATCCTCAGAATACTAATAGTGATGGAGAGTATAATTACTTTGTACCAAGTGGAAAGTATGTATTGGTTGTGGAATTAGAGGGCTACAAAACATTCACAAGTGATGTGTTTGAAGTGAGTAATGGCGCTGTAGAACAGAATATCGAAATGAAGAAGAAGCTTCCAATAAGTGTATACGTAATTGGTGGTGGAGTATTTATATTACTATGTGTTGGTATACTTGCTTTAAAGAAAAAGGAAATTGACTATTAAATTTCTACTTCTTCTCTTCTTTCTTTGCATCTTTCTGAACCATCTTCAATATCTTTTGAACAACAAGGAATAGCACTAAAGCAGTAATGAGGAAAGATATAAAGGTGGTTATGAAATTCCCATAATAGATTATAGCCGCACCAGATGCTTGAGCTTCTGTTAGAGAATTAAATTTCTCTGAACTTAATACCCAATACAGATTTGAGAAATCAATCCCTGATGTTAAATAGGCAATAGGAGGAGTTAATACATCTTTTACTAATGAAGATATTACACTATTTAATGCAGCTCCCATGATTATACCCACAGCAGCTCCCATAGTAGCTCCACTAAATGCAAAAGCCTTAAACTCTCCAGTTAATTCTTTACTCTTTTGTAATATCTTCTTTTTTTCCATAATGTCTCTTTTTAAAAGTAAAATACAGATATATTAATGTTAGCACTGTTAATGAAGAATATACAATAATTTGGTTATTTAATACCTGCATTAAATTATCATTGTATGTTAAGAATAGATATATCTGAAGGCCCGTCATAAAGAGGAGAATATATATATATCTAAAACTACTAATGGATATGAAATAGTTAGCTAACATAAAAGCGATAGCATAGCCGGTCATACATAATCCAAAGAGGGCAATATATGGAGCTATAGAAAGATATTGATCTCCAATGGTCATACCGATGACAAAGTCTTTGAAAAGATAGAGCCCCAATGTTACTGCAATACCAATCCCAAGGGTCCCTGCGAGAGAGATTAAAAGAGTTTTCTTTTCAGCCTTAGTATCAGTTTGATTAGCTAACCTTGCAAACATAACTGCAGCAATAGTGATTGCCGAAAAATACACCAATTTTCCAAGCAATGAAACCGCAGAATACTCAGCTCTAAATTGAGTATTAACAAGAATTAAATCCAAGGTGTAAGGTGCGCTTAATAGTAGGAATGTAATCGTTGTTAGAATTAATTCTTTGTAATTTACAGTAATCTTCTTTTCTAATTTTTCACCATTCAGTTTTGTTAATGGAATTATAAAGGCTGTTGTAAGCAATGCAGGAATTGCATTAGAAAGCATGAGAATTGGTAATGAACCACCCATCTTAATAGCTACAATACCCATTATTAATTTTAATGTAGCTTCGCCAAACATTATTAGATTCACGGTAACAATCTTCTCTGTACCAAGTAAAAGCCCTTTTGAAACAGGACTTATGAAGGAAAGAAATAGCACAATCGTTAGATATATGAACACATCTTGTGGAACATTAGAAATTTGTGATATCTGATCTCTGCAAAGGAAGAATACCAGCGCTACAAACACACCAATCCCTGCAAAAACCATTAAAGAATGCCATTTAAAATTGTTTAAGTCATATTTTCTGTTCTCCCCAATCTTCTTGGTGACCATTGCTTGAATTGAGGTGATTGGAATCTGAAGTAAGTACATAATAGCCATAGCGGCACTAAACGTCCCAAATATCGCACTGTCTGTATATCTTGCAACAATGATATTAAAAACATATCCCAAAACCCCAATCATTCCTCCCATAACACTGGTTAGTAGTAGGTTCTTGATAAATCCGAGTTGCTTGATTTGTTTCATCTTGGAAGTCTGAGTCAAAGTTAGATATAATAGAATACGATAAATTAACAAAATCTTCCATATAATGACAATCTACATAATACTTGCACTAGTAGGAGGCATAATGCTCGGAGTTGGAATTTTTTACTTCCTTAAAAAGGGACAAGGCGGTAATCAACAAGAAATTACAGATACCATTGAACAAAAATTAACCGAACTCCTTCCGGTAGTATTAAATCAGGCTAATGAAGATTTAGTTAGAATGGCAAACGAAAAATTGTCCTCTGAAACAAAGCAGAATAGGGTGGATTTAGAGAATAAACGAGAAGAGATTACGAGATTAGTAAAGAATCTTGAGGACTATGTTAAGACTACTGAGAAAGACAGGATTGATTCGTTCTCTTCATTAAGAACTTCATTGGATGAAAGCAAGAAAATTACGGAACAGCTTTCGGTTAATACTGAAAGCCTAAAAAAAGTACTCTCAAACAATCAATTGAGAGGACAATTTGGGGAACAAGTAGCAGATGATTTACTTAAAATGGCGGGTTTTGTAAGGGGTGTTGATTACGAATTTAACAAAGAGCAAGCAGGATCAGAAACTAGACCAGATTTCTGTGTGTTCTTACCTGATGGAACGAGAATAAATATTGATTCAAAGTTCCCATATGCTAACCTTCAGAAAATGACAGAAACTGATGACAAAGAAATGAAGGAGAAGTTTAGAGTCCAGTTTGAGAGAGATGTAAAAGATAAGATGAAGCAGGTTACCACAAGAGACTATATTAACCCTGAAGATAAAACGGTTGATTTTGTCATCCTTTTCATTCCTAATGAAATGATCTTCTCATATATCTATGAAAAAATGCCGGAGCTTTCTCAAGCTGCAATGGCTAGTAAAATTGTATTTGCAGGACCATTTAGTTTTACCGCTATCTTGAGAATGGTTAAACAATCGTATGAGAATTTCAGAGTTCAGAAGAATATTTACAATATCATTGGACATGTACGAGCATTTGAAAAAGAGTTTACTAATTTCTCAGATTCGTTTTATAAAATTGGAGAAAAGATTGATGGATTACAGAAACAATATGATACTGTAAGTACTACTAGATTTAATCAATTAGTTAGAAGAGTAGACAAGGTTAAACAAGAAGGGGAAATAGTGGGAGAAGATGAAGTCCCTCAATTGGAAGTTAAGTCAGTTGAAGATTAGGATTGTATCCTTTTGCTTTGATGTATTTCATAGCATCAGTTTCTAGCTCCTCACATGCTTTGACCCAAGCTATTTGTTTGTTATCTATCTCTTTGTACCATTCTTTTCTTCGCTTTATCTCTTCCAATGCAGCAACACATACTACTTCATCATCAGTTATGGCAAATCCTGCATTACTAATACCCATATCTGTTGGAGATTGATATTCGCTTTGCATGAGTTTCTTAACAACACTGAATGCTTGAACATCTCTATTGTAGTTTACAGCGATTTTCCCAAAGGCTTGCTGGAAATAGGTGTCTATGACATTTCTGTCTCCTATGTCTGCTGTAGCGGCCTCATATGCGAGATTTACAGGATGTTCAAGAGGTAGGTTCCAGATAGGGAAGGTTTCGTATTTTGCATAATCAGACTTTAATCCAAGTACAGAATCTTTGTAAACCATACCCAAGCAAGTCGATAGCTTTCCACTATTTGATGCTGAGCCAGTTACTATGACTAATTTGTTTTGTACGAGTATTGGGCTATCTTTTCCAAAGCCTTCAGGACTTAAGATCTTCTCTGTATTATCTGGGTACCCCTCAATATAATACCTAAACGATATATTTGGATTCTTTGTATAGATATATTTTACTGCAGTGAGAAATTCTTCTTTTTTATCCTCCTCAAACTTTACATTGTTTATACATATGTATGGGGTAACGCCGAAGGTAATCTGCAAATCATTAACAATATTTAATGATGCGTCTATGTAACTTTCTCTATGATTATTCAGTTGTCTATTAGACAAAATATCTGCATAATTCATGCAAAATATAATGTC
>Ga0208789_1000492_pt1 | contig 36776 bp, 29 predicted proteins | sample Methanotroph_Enr_FD_187368 | JGI IMG/M metagenome (GOLD analysis project Ga0208789, IMG submission 187368) | Enriched soil microbial communities from Old Woman Creek wetland in Ohio, USA - Methanotroph_Enrichment_5 (SPAdes) (version 2) | ecosystem: Environmental > Terrestrial > Soil > Wetlands...
TTCAACACTCCTGGGGAAGTTTACAAATATGATTTTACAACCAATCAATCGTCGCTGCATTTCAGGCCCGAAGTAAAGTTTAATCCTGAAGATTTTGAGGTGAACCAGGTATTTTATGCCAGCAAGGACGGCACCAAAATCCCGATGTTCATTGTTCACAAAAAAGGCATTGAATTGAATGGTAAAAATCCAACATTATTATATGCCTACGGTGGGTTCAACATCAGCTTGACCCCTTCGTTTTCGGCAGCCCGTATTGCATTTATGGAAAATGGCGGAGTTTTAGCAGTTGCCAACCTTCGGGGTGGTGGCGAATATGGTGAAGAATGGCATTTATCTGGAACCAAACTGCAAAAGCAGAATGTATTCGACGACTTCATTTCGGCAGCCGAATATCTGATCAGCGAAAAATACACTTCCAGCGAAAAACTGGCCATTCAGGGCGGATCAAACGGTGGTTTGTTGATTGGTGCGGTTACCAACCAGCGCCCCGAATTGTTCAAAGTGGCGCTTCCACAGGTGGGCGTAATGGACATGCTCCGGTTCCACAAATTCACCATTGGCTGGGCATGGGCCGGCGATTACGGAACCAGTGAAGACAATGCTGAGATGTTTAACTATCTCTATGGTTATTCGCCTTACCACACCATCAAAAAAGGAGTAGCTTATCCGGCTGTTCTGGCAACTACAGCCGATCACGATGACCGCGTTGTTCCGGCGCACACATTTAAATACATGGCTCGTCTTCAAGAATATGGGGCCGAAAACAAGCTGCCACTTTTGGTTCGTATCGATAGTAAAGCTGGGCATGGCGCAGGAAAACCAACGGCCAAGGTGATAGAAGAATATACCGATGTCTGGGCATTTGTTTTCTATCACCTGGGAATGAAACTCTAACTTAGTGAGCGGTTGATGTAAAAAGTCATTTCAATTTACACAAAATATTGTACTTTTAAAATCCCGGAAAATATTATCCGGGATTTTTTTATGCCCTGATTATGAGCTTAAATTATTTGGTTATAGAAGGAAATATTGGCGCAGGAAAGACCACGCTCGCCCAAATGATCAGTGAAAAGCACCAAACCAAACTAGTATTGGAACAATTTGCAGACAATCCATTCCTTCCCAAATTTTACGAAAACCAACAACAATATTCTTTCCCACTTGAAATGGCATTTTTGGCCGAACGATACAATCAGTTAAATCGGGAATTGAGTCATTTCGACCTGTTTAGCCCGTTTACGATTTCGGATTATTACTTCATGAAATCACTCATTTTCGCCCAGAACACCTTACAGCCAGACGAGTACAATTTATACCGGCAATTTTTCACTATCATCTATGAAAAAATGCCGAAACCCGATTTATACGTCTATCTGCACAAGGATACCGATTTGTTAATGAAGAACATTGCTGAAAGAGGAAGGACTTACGAAACATTCATCACCAAAGAGTATCTCGAAAAGATTACACAGGGATATTTTGGCTATTTTAAACAACAAACTGACTTTCCTGTTGTAATTATTGACACCAATGGTATAGATTTTGTGAAAAGGCCAGCGGACTTTGAAAGGCTGACAGCTACTATATTCAGCGGTCGATTTGACAAAGGCGTAACCCGCGTAATATTGGATTAAAACCATTTTTATGCTTTTATTTAAGGAAACATTACTAATTTTGTAAACATTCATTCTATATACCAACTTCAAATTTAATATAGTTATTATGAGCAGAATTAACGTTAAACCACTTGCCCTTGTTGCTTTGGCAGCTGTGCTTTTATCCAGCTGTGCAAGTTTGCAGAAGATGAAGAAGAACGCAAACTTGATCAATTTTAAAACAACGCCGGAAATACTTGAAACTCACGCCGGAAAAGTTGATGTAGCCATCGACGGAAAATTCCCTGCAAAGTATTTCGCCAAAAAAGTAACCCTGGTTGCTACACCGGTTTTGAAATACGAAGGCGGAGAAAAAGCTTTTGAACCTGTAACCCTTCAGGGCGAAAAAGTTAAAGCCAACAACAAAGTAATCACTTTGAAAGGTGGCGGAAGCTTTGCCTACAAAGATGCAGTTCCTTATGCCGAAGCTATGCGTTTATCAAACCTCGAGCTGAGAATTACAGCTTCCCAGGGTGTAAAAAGCCTTGACTTTGCCCCAATCCAGTTGGCTAAAGGCGTACTTGCACTTCCGACGCTAGTAGTTAATTACCCAACTCCGCTGATTGGTGTAACCCGCGAAAAGAACAACACCGGAAAATACGATCCAAACATCGATGCTTTCCAACGTATTGTTCCTGATGAATACACGGCTGACATTAAATATCTGATCAACAAAGCAGATATCCGCAAAGAAGAATTGACCAAGGATGAAATTGCCCGTTTGAACGAATACAACAAAGAAGCGGCTAAAGATCCACGGAAAAAAATTAAAAGCATCGAAGTTTCTTCTTATGCTTCACCTGACGGCGCTTTGGATTTAAACACCAAACTGGCTGAAAAACGTATGGATGCTTCTTCAAAATTCTTAACCAAAGAATTGAAAAAAGACGAAGTTGAAGCCGAATTCAAAACTAAATTCACTCCTGAAGACTGGGACGGATTCAAAGAAATGATGGGCAAATCAAACATTCAGGATAAAGAATTGATCTTACGTGTACTTTCGATGTACACTGATCCTGAAGTCCGCGAACGCGAAATCAAAAACCTTTCGGCTGCCTTCACTGGTGTTGCTGCCGAGATTTTACCTCAATTACGTCGTTCAAAATTCACTACCAGCATCGACCTGATTGGTAAAACTGACGAAGAAATTGCTGCTTTGGCCGATTCTGACCCTTCGAAACTGAATCCTGCTGAATTACTTTATGCTGCTACTTTAACTAAAGATGCCAACAAACAACTGGCTATCTACAATTCGTTCATGAAACAATTCCCGAACGACTGGAGAGGTTATAACAACGCAGGAATGACCTTGGTAAAACAACAGAAATATGCTGACGCTAAGAGCTTGTTTGAAAAAGCTGAAAAGCTGAACAACAATGAGCCAATCATTAAAAATAACTTGGGCGTTTGCGAACTGAAAGAAGGCAATTTAGCTAAAGCTGAAACTTATTTCGGAGCAGCTTCAGGCGCTGGTGATGCTGTAAACAACAACCTCGGAATTTTAAGCATCATTAAAGGCGACTACGCTAAAGCGGTTAAATATTTGGGCGATTCGGACTCTCCAAACACTGGATTAGCTAAAATCCTTACTGGCGACAACAACGGAGCTTTAAAATCGTTGGAAAACTGTACCTGGCAAGGTTGCTACTGGAAAGAGTATTTTAAAGGTGTTGTTGGCGCACGCACTGCCAAAGAAAACCTGATGTACGAAAGCCTTGAAAAAGCAATTAAACTGAAACCTGAATTGAAAAAAACAGCAGCTACCGATATGGAATTTGCTAAATATTTCAACGAAGCCCGTTTCAAAGAACTGGTAAAATAACCGAATCAAAATTATATCCGGAAAGAGCGGCTCGATGAGTCGCTCTTTTTTTTGCCTTAGTTTTTGCTCGATAGCATTTTAAACAGATACGATTCCCTCAGTTTAGGTTTACATTCAAACATTAATTGGGCTCTCTTTGTTAAGAAACTCATAGAAGCAAAGAGCACATAACCTATTCAAAACAATATGGGAACAGATAAAAAAATGACCGCCACTTCACCCAACCGAGAAGTTGTTTCAGTCCGGACTTTCGAGCATCGGCGTGAGCTGCTCTTTGATGCATGGACCAATCCGGAACACCTAAAAAACTGGTGGGGACCCAACGGCTTTACCAACACATTTCACGAATTCGACCTGCGTCCCGGAGGTATGTGGCGATTTACGATGCATGGCCCCGATGGCACCAACTATCTCAACGAAAGTGTTTTTGTGCAGATTGAGGAGCCTGAGTTAATCATCTTTGATCATCTTTCGCAGCCCCAATTTCAGATTGTAGCCACATTCGACGAACTTCAGGAAACCAAAACCAGGTTGACTTTCCGGATGATTTTTAAATCGGCCGAACAATGCGATGCGCTCCGGGCTTTTGTTCAGGAAAAGAATGAGGAAAACTTCGACCGTCTGGAACTTGAACTTCAACGTGACGATTTCTTTTATACCTGATGATACTTCCTACAAAAAGTTCTTATCGAGGTATTCCTGAAATTTGTCTTTGTACTGATCGCTCACCGGAATATAGGTTTTACCAAAAATGATTCGGCTACGCTCGATGGTATCGATCTTATTGAGATTGACAATAAACGAACGGTGCACGCGCATGAACTGATCTTCGGGCAATTTCTGTTCGAGCGATTTAATGGAATTGAGCGACAGAACTGGCTTGTCTTCGCCCGTTGTATATACTTTGATGTAGTCTTTCAGACCTTCGATGTAAAGAATATCATTGAAATTGATGCGCCGTATTTTGTATTCCGACTTCAGGAACAGGAACTGGCTGTTTGCTTCAATCGATGGAAGAACATTGGCTTCCAGTTCCGATTGTTTCCGTGCTTTCTGAGCGGCCTTCAGGAATTCTTCGTAGCTGAATGGCTTCAGCAAATAATCGATGGCATTTAGCTTAAATCCTTCGAGTGCGTATTTTTCGTAAGCGGTGGTGAATATGATTTTGGGCGCATTTTCGAGACTTCGGGCAAACTCAATTCCGGTTAGGTCGGGCATCTGAATGTCAACAAAAATCAGATCGACCGACTGTGACGAAAGAAAATCGATGGCATCCAACGGATTATCGAACGAACCGGCCAACTCCAGAAATGGTGTTTTGCTGATATATTCGCTCACTAACCGAAGCGCTAGTGGTTCGTCGTCGATGGCAATAGTTTTCAGCTTCATACCTTTGATGGTGTTTTTTGAATGGTAAGTTTAACCCGAAAAGCAGTTTCTGTCTTTTCAATCTTCAGTTCGTGCTGGCCCTGAAACAAAAGCGCAAGCCGTTTCTGCACATTTTCAAGACCAATGCCCGAATGTTGGAGATCATCGGGTTTGCTACTTTTCCCGACACTGTTTTCTGAAGTAAAAATAATCTGATCCTGATCGATTTCCATCCCGATATGGATGAACGAATGCTCACGATAGCTTACTCCGTGCTTAAACGCATTCTCGATAAAAGGCACAAAAAGCAGCGGTGCAATCGGAAAGTCAGAGAAATCTTTCGGAAAGTCAATCCGCAACTCCACCTTCGAATTCAGGCGTAATTTCATCAGGTCGATGTAATTATTCATGAAGTCGATCTCGTGACTCATCCGGGTTTCGCCATGTTCCGATTCGTAAAGCAGGTATCGCATTAGTTTTGACAGCTTCAGCACTGACTCCTGAGCCGTCGGCCCGTCAATACCAATCAATGAGTAAATGTTATTCAGGGTATTGAAGAAGAAGTGAGGGCTCACCTGGTTTTTCAGGAATGCCAGTTCCGAATTCAGCTTCTCCTTTTCCAGTTCTTTTTGTTTCTTCTCGTTCTGCTTTAACTTTTCCATTACGCCCAGACCAATGGCAAATCCGGAGAGTAGCATTGATGTAACGAGATGACTAAGAAAGCCAAACAGATTCCCATTTCTCGGACCCTCATCTTTGCCATTCAGCATTTTCATGGCTTCGCGGAACTTGGCGTCAGCAACGGGGTCGTATAAAAAAGTCCGTTCTATATAAGTGGCAGCATAATGGGTTGCAAGTATAAAAGCAATAAGAATAAAAAAATAGGTTAACTGCTTGTTATTGATAAAATAACGGGGCACCAGCCAAAGATAACCCACATAAAAGATAATTGCAGCAGATAAGGTATGCAGCAAAAAACTATATAAGCGTAATACATTACCTCCTCCAAACGAATTATGCATGTAAAAAGCAAATATGATCACAATAATCCAAACGATTACATGAAGCGTAACCCGTAGCCATTTATCAGAGAATGATATTGATTTACCCATTAGATGTCTTTTTTTCAAAGATAATATACCAATTACAATTTACCATTTCACGATTTACTATTTACCAGACTTTTATAGACGTCAATAGTAAATAGTAAAATCGTAAATGGGTATTATTCGTACCTCAATGCATCGATTGGGTTCAGATTAGAGGCTTTTCGGGCAGGATACCATCCGAAGAAGATACCAATAGCCGAACAAACCAGAAATCCTAGAGCTTGAACCGAAGGCATAATAATCATTGACCAACCAATTATTGAAGTAATAACATAGGTCACCAACATTCCAAAAATGATCCCGATTATTCCACCAAAAACACTCAAAAGAACCGATTCAATCAGGAATTGCATCATAATGTCGTTGGCACGGCCACCTACTGACAAACGCAAACCAATTTCACGGGTACGCTCGGTAACCGACACAAACATGATATTCATGATACCAATACCACCAACCAACAATGAGATTCCGGCAATTGCCCCTAATAGCAATGTTAAAACATCCATCACCGATGAAAATGTCTGTACCATTTCAGCCTGAGACCGTACCTGAAAATCATCGATTTCACCATCTTTTAATTTGTGGCTTTTGCGAAGCGAATTGGTAACCTGGGCTATTGCCTCACTATTTTTTTCCTCGCTGACCGCAGAACCATAAATACTTTGAATGTGAGTGATTGCCAGGATACGTTTCTGAACCGTGGTATACGGAGCAATAATCAGGTCGTCCTGATCCTGTCCCATGCCGTTTTCACCTTTTTCGGTCAATACACCTATAATCAAAAGCGGTATACCCTTAAACCTGACCGATTGACCAATTGGATCGGTTTTCCCCTCAAAAAGTTTCTCGATGATAGTTTGGCCAACCAAACAAACTTTGGCATAGGTTTGTATCTCCCGATCGGAAAAACCACGTCCTGATTGGACGGAATATTTTCGGATACCAAGATACTTGTTATTAACCCCATAAACCGAAGTTGGCCAGTTCGAATTACCTACCACTGCCTGTCCGCTCGAACGAACTTCAGGAGACACGGCCGATAGCGCCGGGCACTCTTTTTCTATTGCTGTAATATCATCCAAAGTCATACTTTGCGCATTGGAATTTCCCAAAGCAACACCACCCTTTTGCTGCGATGCGGGCATAACCATAATCAGGTTTGTTCCCATGCTCGACATTTGGTTTCCGATGCTTCGTTTCGATCCTTCACCAATAGCAAGCATCACAATCACTGCGGCCACCCCGATGATGATTCCAAGCATGGTAAGGAATGCCCTGAACTTATTGCGCTTCAAAGCATTCATCGATATTTTAATTGTATTCGTGTAGTTCATGACTTTACTTTTTTTCGGTTAAATCAGTTCTTCCACCGGAAGCGCCTTTAGTAATTCAGTTGCATTGTATCTATCTGTCACCCAATCTTCACGAATGATGTGTCCATCGCGGAAAACAACCTCGCGGGTCATAAATTTGGCGATGTCGGGTTCGTGGGTTACAAATACAATGGTTTTGCCTTTCGAATTTAAATCCTGAAGCAGTGCCATGATTTCGTATGAGGTTCGGGTGTCGAGGTTTCCGGTAGCCTCGTCAGCCAGAATAACCACCGGATCGTTTACCAGTGATCGGGCAATGGCCACGCGTTGCTGTTGTCCACCCGACATCTGGTTGGGCATGTGGTGCATCCGATCGGCAAGACCAACTGCTTCAAGCGCGGCAATGGCTCTTTCTTTGCGCTCTTTCGGTTTTACAGCCGAATTGTAGAACAACGGAAGCTCAACATTCTCCAGAGCCGTAGTACGAGGCAATAAATTGTACGACTGAAAAACAAATCCCAACTTAATATTTCGCAAACCGGCAAGTTCATTACGCGAAAGCTCAGCCATACTAATTCCATCTAGCATATAGCTTCCTGAGGTTGGCTTGTCCAAACAGCCCAGGATATTCAGCATTGTTGACTTGCCCGAGCCGCTGGTTCCCATAATGGCGACGAATTCGCCTTCTTTGATTTCCAGGTTAATTCCTCTTAAGGCATGAACCGTGATTTCCTCCATGTAGAAATCTTTCTTTAGGTTCTTAACCTCTATAATTGTCTTTTTCATGCTTTCCCTTTTTAATTTTTAATAGCCGTATGCCCGCCTGCCGGCGAGGCAGGGAATTCGCCCCGGATACCCGGGGCTCATTTCATTTTTCTATTTTTCCAGTTTGTTCAATGACCCTATTTTCTTATTCCAATTCAGAAGAATTGGTAACGGATTCACTTAAACCACGATCGGTTTGCCTGGATTATTGTGGTGGACCTCCACGTTGAGTGTTTGTTGTTGCTGTTCTCTTTTCACTTCCTGGTGGCTTGAAAAAACTTGTTGATGTTTTTCCCTTTGTGGTCTGTGCACCAGTTGTAGTTATTGAAGTAACTACTTCATCTCCTGCATTCAATCCATTTACAACTTCAAAATTAATTTCATCGGTAACGCCCACAGTGACTTTTTGCGGATGTATTCTACCATTACTTTCTTTTATCCAAACCGTGTGAATTGAATCATTTCCCGCATTTCCCGCAGGCAAAGCGCCCACTCCCGTTGGAGGTGCAGGAAGTTCCGCAGCCTGCGCACCATCCGGACCCATTGGTGGCATGTATGCTGCCAGAGCTTCAGGATCAGGAGTAAACCGGGTAGCTTTTGCTGATACCAACAGAATATCTTTCCTTTCGGTAACAAAGAACGTCGCATTGGCAGTCATACCTGGTTTCAGAATGTTGTCAGGATTAGGAGCTCCAATTACAACAGTATATGTAACTACATTATTGGTTGTAACTGGCTGAAGTCTGATTTCGGTTACCTCACCATTAAACTTTTTGAGAGGGAAGGCATCAACTGTAAATTCGACACGCTGACCAGCAGTCAACTGACCTATGTCGGCTTCGTCAACTTTAGCTTCCACGCGCATTTGCGTAAGGTCGTTGGCAATGGTAAAAAGTGTTGGAGTATTGAAGCTGGCTGCTACCGTTTGTCCTACTTCCACTGCGCGGTCGAGGACCGTACCATCAATTGGCGAATAAATACGTGCGTACGACAAATTGATTTTATTTTTATCGTACATCGATTTGGCGTTGTTTAGCGAGCCCAATGCATTGTTGTAATTAAACTCGGCCAGATCGAAATCCGATTGTGCAATCAACTTTTTGGCAAGCAGGGCTTTGTATCGCTCATAGGTTGCTTTCTGGTATTTCACCTGCGCCTCAGCCTGATCGACCGATGCCTTACTTTGTTCGAGTTGTGCAATCAGAGGAGTTTCGTCTAACTGGGCTAAAAGCTGTCCTTTTTTTACCTGCGAGTTGTAGTCAACGAATAATTTTTCGATTACTCCTGAAACCTGGGTACCAACCTCTACTGTTTTCACAGCTTCGAGTGTACCTGTTGCGGTTACCGTATTGCTGATGGTTCCTTTTTCAACTTTAGCCGTTTCAATCGAAACTGTTTGTTTGGTTTTCGTGACTGATTTGTAAATCAGAAAACCTGCGGCAAGCACGATAACAGCCGATCCGATGTATATTAAACTCTTTTTCATGATATTATATATTATTGTTTTTAAATTTTCTAAAGGATTTATTACAATGTCAGTGGAATACCTTTGTAGAAATCAACGATCTTATAGCTAAAAATCATCTTGAATTTCGATTGCAACAATTTGCTTTCAGAAGTAATCAGGTTGGTTTTTTGAATCAGGAAATCAACCGAATTAATCAAACCTTGAGTGTATTTTTCACTGGTCACATCGTACGATTCCTTGGTTGATTGATTTTGTTCCAGGCTAGCGGTGTACTGACTTTTTGCCGAAACTACATCAGCACAAGCTTGCTCAATGTTTTTTCGAAGCTCATTTTTAGTATTGATCTCGTCGAGTTCAGCATCAGATACCGAGATGTTTGCAAGGGCAACATTTGTTTTAATCTGTTTCTTCTGAAAGATTGGGATTGAAAGAGATAACCCAACCGATGGATTCATTTTATCCTTTAACTGCTGAGTGTAACCCGAATTTTTAGTCAAGCTCGAATATCCAGCAGATAAACCGGCGTCCATCGAAAGACTTGGAAGCGCATCGGCCTGGGCAATCTTTACATCAATCAATGCACCTTCTTTGGTCAGTTCGGCATTCTTAATCTGTGGTTTTATACCTAATGCGATGTTGTAAATTTCCTGGGCATCAGGCTGAGCCGATTCGATCAATAGTTTGTCGAGATTCGGTGAACTAACTTCAAAATTTGCATCAACAGGCAATTCCATTAACTGCATCAGCGTAACCTTGCCCATTGCCAACTGGCTCTGAGCTGAAGCCAGGGTAGATTTTTCAGCGGCAAGTTCCGATTTGATCTGCAAATAGTCCGACATTGAAATGACTCCCAAATCCATGCGCTCTTTCGACAAATTCAGCTGTTCGGTAGTTGAAACAATTTGCTTTTCGGCATTGCTTACACTTTCGTAGGCATACAAAACCTGCAGATAAGCATTGAGGATATTTAAACCAACCGATTCCTTTACCGTTTCCGAATATAGATGTCCGCTCTGCAAATCGAGTTCAGCCAGTTTAATTTTATTCGTCAGCTTCTGTCCGTTAAACAACGACACACTTGAGCTCAGCGAATAATTGGTACTGTTTGCACCACTGCTGCTTCCGTACGAGCCGGTTGTAGAATCGAACCCTTTGTACCAGTTAAAGTTTTCGCGAACCGATGCGCTGACCGATGGCAAACGATTAGCTTGGGCCTGATCAGAATTAAGTTGATTTCGGTCGTTTGTCAGTCCTGTTTTCTGTATCTGAATGTTTTTACTCAACGCATAGTTGATGCATTCTTCCAGAGTCCAGGTCTTGCTCTGTGCATTACCGGCAAATCCTGAAAAGAGAATCAGGAACCCGGCGATCAGTAAACTTGTTTGAATTGTTTTCATCGTTCTATTGCTTGTTACTATTTTGATCCAAAACTACCTCAGGTTTGGAACCTTATAAAATGCAATAGACGTTTGGGCTGTTTTTACCGACGTTTAGGTCGATTTTAAGTTTGAGAGGTAATCATCGAAATAATCAAAACAGCAATAATTCTCATTCGCTCTTGGTTAATCAACATTCAGGATCGCACTTATATTCAATATTTTAATTGAATTTATGAACTTTTCGACTTAACTTTGGGAATACGTTGTCCTAGTTTTACTTAAAATCAAACCAATATGCAAAAACTAATAGCTTGTTGCGGTTTAAATTGTGCTGCCTGCGATGCAAGAATAGCCACAATTGCCAATGATAATGAATTACGTGCCCAGACTGCCGAAAAATGGAAGACTCAATATGGTGCCTCCGAAATTACTCCTGAAATGATTAACTGTACCGGGTGCCGTGAAGACGGAGTTAAATTTTCGCATTGCGCCGAATGCGAAATCAGGAATTGTGCAAAATCGAAGAACTTTGAAACCTGCGCCGATTGCGACAAGCTAGAGAATTGCGGGTTACTGGTGAACTTGCATCAATTTGTTCCTGAAGCTTTGGAAAATCTTAAATCACTAAATTAAGTTAAATTGACGGTACAACTCGTAGTTCTCCCCATCGAAGCAAACAAAATAAACATGTTTAATCTGATCGTTTTCAGACAAAAACTGAGTTACAGTTTCGATGGCGATGAGTGATGCCTTTTCCTTCGGGAAACCATATATTCCGGTACTGATGTTTGGAAAAGCGATCGTTCCAACCCCGTTTTCTACAGCTAATTTCAGAGAATTTAAATACGCATTTGCCAGAAGTTGGGCTTCGTTGTTGTTGCCCCCTCGCCAGATTGGACCAACAGTGTGGATCACAAATTTAGCCGGAAGGTTTCCTCCAGAGGTGATCACTGCTTCACCCGTTTCGCAACGACCTTGCCGGGCAACAATCTGGCGGCATTCGTCTAAAATTACCGGTCCGCCGACCCGGTGAATGGCGCCATCTACTCCCCCACCGCCCATCAGCGACAAGTTGGCCGCATTCACAATCGCATCGACTTTTAGTTTGGTGATATCGCCCCGAAAAAGCATGATTCGGCTAAGAATTGAGTCCATTTTGATGAGATTAAAATCCAAAGTTAAAACTAATCCATTCGCAGGAAACAAAAAAGTCAGGGCTTCATTGGAATGAAACCCTGACTTATATTTTCACTTGTGAACTTTCGATTTATTTTTTTGACAGCTTCAGCGCCTCGGTTGAAATGTAGTACTTCACAATCATGTTCGGAACTTCCCATTCGGGTAATTTGCCATCTTTCAGGTATTGCAGATACTTTTCAGTAACCTGTCCGAAGTGTGCTTCGTGACCAACACTATACTGTGCCGGAATCTCTACCACCCACTTTTTATCGCCCAGCTTAGTTAATTTCAGCCCGGCAAATTTAGCCGAAATGGTTTCTTCAACCGCTTTTTTCAGGCTGGTTTCGAAAGCAGCTAAATCGGTTGCACCTGTCGCTTCGATATATACATTTGGTTTATATTTTTCGTCTTTGGTTTGCTTAATGATCACATTGCACAACTTTCCACGCATCAGGCAATAGTGTGTATCGCCAGCTCCTTCGGGTGCTTCAAAATCCCACAAAGCAGCAACTTTCATTACTTTGTTTTTCAACTTATATTGCATCTCGCCGTTGGCGTAAACTTTCAGCTGACCTTCAGCAACGTCTTTTTTCAGAAATTCAGGAAATTCTTTCATTCCGGTTACTTTTTCAAATTGTGCCGGAGTGAAATCGGTTGTCCAGTGTTTTGCTGAAATCATTTGAACATCGGTTTTATTCAGGACAACTTCAGGAAAAGCGCTCCACTGAGCCAGGTCAATAAGGTGTGTGGCTACATCAGCATTTCCTTCGCCCTGCTGAGACATATCGAAAAACCAGGCCGGACGTTTGAGTGCAGACCCGGAAACCATTTTGCAAAAATTGTGAACGCTTTTAATATCAATGGCTGGTTCCTCAACAGTTCCATCAATCAACCCGCCAAATACGTCAGGAGTATTGGCCAATTCTTTCTGAATGATATTGGTAACCTCGAAACGTTCTGTCATGATGTCGTATAGCAAAACACCTTTTTCTGCGGCAGTTTTAAACGACTGTTCCAGCGCCGGAAATGCTTCAGGGGTAATAACCATAGGTTTATCGGCAAAAACATTGATACCAGCATCAACCGCTTTCTGAATGTATTCGGTTTTCTTGGCATTGTTTCCGGCCACCATCATTACGTTTCCAGGCTTTTCAGTCAACATTTTTTCGAGGTAATCGGTACCTGTATATACTTTTTCGACCCAGGCCGTCGGTTTATCAGCCCGTTTGTTGAATGCTTCAATACGAGCCAAATGTTGGTTCACGTCTTCACCTTCAGGAGCATACACATAAACAGTCGGATCGATCTGTTCGTACATCGACTTCTGAATGAGCGCTGCATGAAAATGGCCCGGATCAAGCGTCATCAGTTTCACTTCGCCTTTAGCGCCGGTAAATTTTGCAGCCGATTGTTCTTTTTCAGCTGGCTTTTGTCCGCTACCGCCACAAGCTGATAAAAGTGTTGCCATAGCTAGCACAGGAATTAAGTTTTTATTCATGGTTTAAATATTAGGGTTGTCTGATTTACTGCCAGCAAAAATAAAACATTCCGCCAAAGAAAATAGTATTTTCAACTGGATGATGCAATTTTGAATTGCATCATCCAGTGAATAAATTTAGCAGGCCCGATGCCCGTCAATGTCTTTAAAATCGATGTCGTAAACCTCGCCGTTTGCCAATGTAATGGTTGCTCCCAGCGTTGAATATTGCGGAGTGATATCCTTTATTTTGATGTCTTTAATCGGCGACAATTCCTCAGCAGTCCATTCCTCATTGTCCATACGGTGCAGCATCACGCTAATCATCAGTTCCATTGGTGGATTTTTAGCCAAGCGTTTTTTGTAAGCATAGATGACGGTACTCTCGTCGGCCTCAGCATTCCGGTTGGTGTGCACCAAACTATCCAGTTTGTCCCATCCGTTATAGGTTATCAGGGCAACTCTTCTTCCGGGGATCGAAGCTGTCATCACTTTTTTATCGCCATCTTCATACTGATTGACAACGGCTTTCTCGCCAACAAGATGCGGCAACCCGAAATGACCAAGCGTTAATTCGTATTCAAATGCCAGACGCGAGCGATCAACGCGAATCACGCCGCCCGGAATAGTTATCTCAGCCAAATCGATGATATAGCCAACCCCGTTATTGGGCGGACGGCGCATGATGGCCTGACGGTAAAGTACATTTTCGCGAACGCCATTAAAAAACATGTTTTGCGAAATGGTGAACGAACGGTTCTTTTCTGAATCGTTTTCCACCTTTTTCCCGGTGAGGTAAAAGTTAACATCATCGCCCCGCACGTCTCTCGGATCCTGGCTGCGGAAACTGTATTCCATCGAGGTTCCTCCCTGCGGATTGTGATCTTCCCAAGGAAAATGTGTGTTGTAAACGAGTTTAGAATAGTTCGGATCGTCGTAGTACACTTTCCCCGGAATAATTTCAGAGGTACCTGTTTTTCCGTGATTAACTAAAACAAGGCCTGGGTTTTCGAGAACGACTTTATTCGATTGGTCTCCCAGTTTTTCCCACATTCCCTCGTTTTCTTTTGCGGTCCAGAATGGCGAATCATCGGGTAATGCCAAACAGATCAATGGTAAAAACATCAGGAACGGACTTCCGGCACAGCTGTAATCCTGTATCATGTATTCCTTTTGTCCGTAGAAACCAAGACTTGGAATATCGTTGTAATAAAATTCCTCGCGGGTTACAAACTGAAGCAGCGATCCTGAACAAAGTCTGCGCGCCCAACCGGCATCCACAAGGGTTTTATCTTTCAGCATAAAGGCAACAGGGAAAGCTCCGGAAACCCATGTGCGGTAGCAAATACTGCGCGACCACATGTTGATGTACCCATCTCTTCCGAAGAAACTGGTGAGCGATTCCATTAGTTTCTGGGCCGATTTCTCGATGATTTCAGCAATTTCAGGATAATACTCATCGCCAAACGTGCGGTTCCATATGGTGGTGTACACAATGAACAAACTGATTGAATAGTAATTGTAGGTTTGTTCGAGGTACCAACCGTTGCCCGATTGATACGATACCACCCACATCAGGTGACTTTTCAACAAATCGTCGTCGATTTCGTAGCCGTATTTTTTCAGGAACGAAAGGGCAATGATGTTGAAAATTCGCCAGTTGTTTTGAGTGGTGCGGTGGTGTGCCCATTTCGAGATGGTGATCACCATTTCGTTTTTCTGCTCTTCGGAATACTGAAACCAAATGGTTTCGGGCATCAGCAGCAAGGTTTTGAACAAACCGCCAAACTCGCAGGTAAACTGATAATTCGAATCGGGCAATTCTTCGGGCAAAGGTAGCGAGTTGGAATGCCCCGGAGTAAATGCATTGTAAATATGCAGACTGTAATAATCGCGAAGATTAATGCCTTTGATAGTTGTCTCAGGATCCAGATGGATTAGCGGACCTGCCAGGGTAAACGTCCGTTCGAGCGCTTCAAAATCGGCCGACTTGTATCTCCAGTCCGGCGCCTCAGGCTGAGGATAGGTCTTCCCTGGCACTGATGGAAAAGTCAACGGGGTTTCAATGGAGCCAACATGTTCAAAAGTCCTTTCCAACAAGTACTTTGCCAATTCGATGTAATGTTTCTTCGACATCCCGGTGTATGGACTCAACTCCAGATCGGGATTTTTGACTTCAAAAGCTTTCTTCACGTGATAATATTTAAGTTACTAATTTGATTGCCAACATCTCTTATTCAACTATTCTTTTGAAGGTTGATGCTGTTCCGTCCGAAAGAATAGTTTGCACTGAAGGACACTCGCGCGCGGACGAGTTTCTTTATTAGCATTCTGTCCGTTGGCTTCAGCCAACGGCAAAGAATAGCACTACGGATAATCAATTTAGCCGATCAGAGCGATATCCTTTGCCGTCACATTTATGTGACGGACAGTGATTTTTGCGATTATTTCCTCTTGATATTACCAATTCCATAAGGGAAGCGTTCCGGACGGCTGAGCATGGCATTGGCCTGATCGTCATTTTCGAAACGTTCGGTTCCCGGATTCCACTGTAATTTGCGGTTCAGCTTCATGGCAATGTGCGTAATCAGGCAGATAGAACAAGCCCTGTGTCCGATTTCAGCCGGAGAGATAGGCTCTTTTTTGGTCTGAATACATTCGAGCCAGTTGCCATGTTGTTCATCGCTTTTATACAAATGAATTTCATTTTCACCAATAACCGAATCCAGAATTTTCGGGTCGCTGGCGTCCAAAGCTTTGCTGCTTTTTGCTTTCGAAACCGGGTCGCTGGCCGAAGCAACATAGTCGCCCCTCGAAACAAAGACCCAGCCTTCGGTTCCCTCGTAGCGGATTCCGTTTGGATAACCGCCGCTTGTATACATGGTTATTCCGTTTGCATATTCGGCTTTGGCCATGAAATCGCCATGCACATTCCACAAACCAGACTTCGGAAATTCGGCTACTGCCTGAACTGAAATTGGTCCGGTTAATTCGGTATTCATTCCCCATGCAGCTGAATCGTAATGATGCTGACCCCAACCGGTAATCATACCGGCGCCAAACTGTTCGCGGCGCAACCAGCCCGGACGGTCGTATCCTTTTTGAGGATGAACGCCTATTTCGGTATATGGAACGTATGGAGTTTCACCCAGCCACATGTCGTAATTAAATCCTTTTGGTATAGGCATTTCAGCAGCTTCAGGCCCTGGAGGATCGCCGGGCAAACCTATTTTTACGGTATGTAAACGACCAATGCGGCCATTCCTCACCAACTCGGCAGCCACACGAAATTGGGTTGACGAACGTTGCTGAGTTCCTACCTGAAGAATAATCCCTTTTTCTTTTACAATGTCGGCCATAATGCGGCCTTCGGTAACTGTTAACGAAGTAGGTTTCTGCACATAAACATGTTTACCGGCCAAAGCAGCTTCAATGGCAGGTTGTGCATGCCAATGGTCGGGTGTACTGATCACCACCGCGTCGATGTCTTTATTCAGGAGCATTTCTTTGTAATCGTCGTACATTTTCACGTTGATGTAATTCTCCTGACCGGTTTTCTTCTTGTAGTAATCTTCCACCAGCTTTTTCCCATCAGCCATACGATTTTTATCCAGATCGCTCACCGCGATGTAGCGGGCAATGTCGTGTTGCAATGTTCCGGGCATGTCGTGTCCCTGCGCAATGCGGCCACAACCGATCTGACCGATGTTTATTTTGTTACTCGGTGCATTTTTTCCCATCACACTCGACGGGATAATGGTTGGTAAAATGATGGCTCCGGCTGTTCCGGCACTCACTTTTTTCAAAAAATTTCGTCGTTCCATAAGTTATCGTTTATTGATTAGGTTTTGAGTTTAAAATTTGGCTGGTGAATCATCGCATTTCAAATCGCCCAACACATATTGAGCGCCATCAAGATAAAATTTCAAAAGTCGGCTATCTTCAAAACTTTGCGCGTTGTGCGATGGTGAAACATAGAATACACGGCCTTTTCCGAACTTTTTAATCCAGGAAACATACTTAATTTTCTCATCGATCTCTTTGGTTTTCTTAATCAGTTTCGAAGTGTCCATGTACAATAAAGGCCTGAAATTTTTCTGCGTGTACGCTTTATTGAACAAATAAGGTTCGTCGGTGTGTACGAAGGGTTTTCCGCCAAATCCTTTAACCAAAGGATGATTGGGTTCGCACAATTCGAGTGTTATTTCCTGTTGTGCCGGGTGATAATCGAAACTTCCGCCAACCATTTCGCTGAAAGCCATTGAGTTGTTTTGCATTACGATTGCACCATGAACTACCATTAGCCCTCCGCCCTTTTTCACATATTCAATCAGGTTTGCTTCCAGTTCGGCCGCTTTGTTTTTGCGCTGGTCGTCAGTTAAACTTTTATCCTGATCCAATACATCCAGCAACAAATCTCTACGCGGACCAACGGAACAATTGTTATTCAAAACAACTGCATCGTATTTTTTTAGGTTCTTTTTTTCGAACTGGTAAATGTCTTTACTGAATTCCACTTCAAAAGCGCCGTTTTTTTCAGCCAAAACTTTCATAACCGCATCGGTGTGAGGAACAACCCAATGATCGAATCCGGTGAATAGACTAAACACTAATACTTTGTGGTGAGTTTTCGGCTGAACTTCCGCCTTTGCCGGAGCCAGCTTTTCAATCTTCTGAACCCACTCATCGGTAAGGATAAATTCGGGCTGTTGCGCTTTAGCGCGACAAAAAGCAAGAAGAATCAATGCGACAATTAAAATTTTCGGGTACATCATTGGTCGTTTTATTTCTTAGTTGTTCTGTTGTCAATCACAATCAGTGGAGGATTGGCAAAAGCCTGCCAGTAGTTTTCAGCTTCTTCCGGAGTCATTTTTCCGTCGAACACCACCAAGCGGTATTTCAGCGTGTAGTCGTTGCCCTTTTCTATTTTCCAGTCTTTATGGCGGATGGGGCAAAACTCGAAATATACATCGCCGCGGCCATTCTGGTCCTCAGGCCACACGCGCATCGGTTCGGGATGCATCCGGTTGGCCGGGAAACTCATGAATAATATTCCTGAACGGCCTTCTTTGGAGGCCGATTCTCCTTCGATGATGCACCAACGTGCATTGCTCCCATCGGCATTTTTGCGGTTTTTCCCTTCTGAAGTTAAGACTGAACTGTTGTCTTTGTTCCATTTTTCGGTAGCACGATACCCGATTCCGCCACCGTAGCGATAGGCGGCCAACAAAATTCCTGAATCGAGTGGTGTATTTAGCGTACTCATGTAATCGAACAGATAACGTTGATTGGCGATATTCCAGACACGGACATCAAACAATTCGTTCATAGCAACGGCATCGCCGCCAGAGGCGCCAAAATCAATATGCTCCTGAAGCGATTTGAACCCGGTGTAAACAGGGCCTTCAACCTGCGAAATCAACCCGGCAAAACGAACGGTTCCTTCCCCTTTCATCAAATTCCAGAAATCGACTTCACGTTTGCCGATGAAAGTCAGCGTCCATGGGTTCCAGATTCCGTAGTGGTGATAATGGTCGGGTGCCTGAATACGTGTCAAAATTTCACCTTCCGGAGAATAAACCGGATGGATGAAAGCCGAACGCTTGTAAAACGGACTGACTCCTTTGGGTGGGTTTACAGTTTCGATCTGGTAACTGAAAATTGGTTTGTCGCCAGACTTCAGGTTTAACGCTCCATCCTTTTTTACGACGCTGATTCCCGGTTTAAAGGTTTGCGGATTCAACATTTTCCGAAAAACAAAAGTGCGTTTGGTATTTTTGAGCGTTTGTCCGCTTAAAATAAACCAGACTTTAGCTCCTGATGCGGTTTCCATCTGAAAAGGAACCGCCGTTTCTGTTTTTCCTTTTACTTCGAAAAGTGCCAGTTTCAGCGAATCGGTATTGCAATTCATTTGATCGATTGACAAGCTGAGCGGGCAATCGGTGCGGTCGAAGTTTCCGGACTGAACTTCAAATTTCAGCAGATCCTGCGCCGAAACATTCAGATAAAGCAAAATGGCAAACAGAAAATATGGTGCCCTTCGGAAGTGTTTTTTCATGTCAGGGAATACATTTTTACGTTAGTTATAAGTTCAACGATTCGGTCTTTTCAAAAGTAGCTGTTCCACGACAGTTTATCCAGTACTATTTTGATGAGCATTTATATTATTTTTGCAAAACACCTAGTACTCCGACCAATGAAGATCATGCACGAACAAGTGAGCTTTGCTCCACGCACCATGCTGAAAGTCAAGTGGGACGACTTCCCGCACTTTACCTATCCCTGGCATTTCCACAGCGAATTCGAGATCGTTTATGTACTGAAAAGTAAGGGAAGGCGCTTTGTGGCCGATAGTATCGAACCCTTTCAGGAAGGCGACATTACACTGATGGGCAGTTACCTTCCGCATTTCTGGAAAACTGATGTTGCAGACGACACGGAGAATGCCAGCCGCGTGAATGCAATTGTAGTCCAGTTTCATAAAGATTTTTTCAGGGAAGAGATCAACTCGTACCCTGAATTTCACCAAATCAGTGAGTTACTGAAAAGGGCGGAGAGGGGAATCCATTTCAGCAAAACATCAGGAGAGAAAATCGGGAAGATGCTAAAACGGCTTCTGAAACTGAACGGGCTGGAGCGAATGCTTTATTTTATCAAGCTGATTGACATCATGGCCAGAACCGAGAATTACCGCATTCTGGCAAGTAAAGCTTATCAGTTGGAGGAGCACAAAGAGCTGAATAACCGGCTCGATAAAATCATGCACTTTATAAACACCAACTACCAGCGGAAAATTACGCAGGAAGAAGTTGCCTCCAAAATTGGAATGACAACCGCTGCGTTTTGCCGCTATTTTAAGGAAAAAACGGGAAAGGGATTTATCTTTTTTGTGAACGAAATGCGCATCGGCTATGCCTGCAAACTATTGATTGAAAATCATCTGTCGATTTCGCAGATTTGTTTCGAGTGTGGGTTCAACAACATTTCGAATTTCAACCGGATGTTTAAACGGCAAACTGGATTCACCCCGGGCGAGTACCAGCAACAATTCATCAAAGCCACGGTTTGAGTCAGGAAAAAGTAGGACGGAAAAGGGAAAAAGGAGGCAATGTTTACAATTTTACGATTGACTATTTCAGTCCTTCAGTAATTCAATCCTTCAATCCATAAGCCTGAAGAAATTCATAAATCAAGCGAATGTGAATCTCTATTTTTACGAACAACAACTATTAAAAAACGATAACTAAAATATTCTCCATGCAACACATCGAAAAGTACATTAACGAAAACAAAGACCGCTTTCTGGATGAACTGTTTGGCCTGATCAGGATTCCATCCATCAGCTCGATTGCAGAAAACAAGACCGAGATGTACCGGGCAGCCGAATACTGGAAACAAACCTTGCTGAATGCCGGTGCCGATCGCGCCGAAGTGTACGAATCGGATGGAAATCCGGTGACGTACGGCGAAAAGATCATCGATCCGGCTAAACCAACGGTTCTCGTTTATGCCCACATGGATGTGATGCCAGTTGACCCGCTGAACCTGTGGGTATCGCCACCTTTCGAGCCTGAAATCCGCGATGGAAAAATCTGGGCTCGTGGCGCCAACGACGATAAAGGTCAGAGTTTTATGCACGCCAAAGCTTTCGAACTGATGGTGAAAACAAACACGCTTCCTTGCAACGTAAAATTCATGATTGAAGGCGAAGAGGAAATTGGTTCACCCAATCTGGGCAAATGGTGCGAAGAACACAAAGACATGCTAAAAGCTGATATTATTTTGGTTTCTGACACCTCGATGATTGCTCCGGATATGCCATCGATCACCACCGGACTGCGCGGATTGTCATACTGGCAGGTAGAAGTTACCGGTCCGAGCAAAGATTTGCACTCCGGATTGTTTGGTGGAGCAGTTGCTAATCCAGCCAATGTGCTGACAAAAATGATTGCCCAAATGACCGACGGAAACGGACGAATCACCATTCCCGGATTTTACGACGATGTGGTGGAAGTTTCGGCAGAAGAACGCGCCATGCTGGCTAAAGCGCCATTCGATTTGGAGAATTACAAGAAGGCGCTCGACATTGCTGAAGTAGCCGGAGAAGTAGGCTATTCGACAACCGAACGCACCGGCATCCGTCCGAGTTTCGATGTTTGCGGAATCTGGGGCGGCTACATGGGCGAAGGCGCCAAAACCGTGATGCCATCGAAAGCTTTTGCTAAAATCTCGTGCCGTTTAGTTCCCAATCAGGATCACGAAAAAATAGCCATTTTATTCAAAGAACATTTCGAAAGTATTGCTCCAAATACTGTAAAAGTTGAAGTGACTTATCTGCATGGCGGCTATGGTTATGGCTGCTCTATTGAAGTTCCGGCCTACCAGGCAGCCGAAAAAGCATACCTCGATGTATATGGCAAACGGCCAGTTCCGGTTCGCAGCGGCGGAAGTATCCCGATTATCTCCACCTTCGAGCAGGTGCTGGGAATCAAAACCATTTTGATGGGCTTTGGTTTGGAATCGGACGCCATTCACTCGCCAAACGAAAACTACCCGCTTGAACAGTTCTTTAACGGAATACGGACGATCCCGCTGTTTTATAAATATTTTGCTGAGATTGGTTAACCGCGAAGGACACTAAGAAAAACACAAAGAACACTAAATTTCATTCTTCGAAAGAGGAATGGAATTTTTGTTTTTGCAAGGTTTTAACCCTAAGGGAGGCTGGGAAACGAAGTCATTTATTATGAGTAAATTTACTGAAGTGAAAATTTTATTTATTAGAACAAGAAGTATGAGTCTTATTAATACATTAAGTGGATTATTAACTCCTGTAATTGCTGTAACAACACTTTATATTGCCTATCAACAATATAAAACAGGTAAAGACAAATTGAGATTTGATTTATATGAAAGAAGGTTAAAACTATTTGAATTTTTCAAAGGATTTCTATTTAAAACAATTGAAACGGGGCAAATAGAGGGACCCGAAATAAGTGAATTTAGACACAATACGTATGAAATTATATTTTTATTTGAGGAGGATATAACAATATTCAGAGAAGAATTGATTAAAAATGCCCAAGAATTAACGATATCAAACAAAAAAACAGAAAGAAAATGTAATGCCATTGACAAAAGTGAACTAGAAAAACTTCAATCCGAAAATGATCTAATATTTCATCAGTTGACTTTTAAATACAAAAACATTGGAAATGTATTTAAGAAATATTTTGCCTTTAATCTAAAAGTATAACTAAAGTATTAGATCTTCCTTTTCGTTTAACTCTAGCTAATTTTTAAAACTCTCGAATATTTTACCAGAGGGAATTTAATCATTCACCTTCCTAACCTTACTCTTCGTTGTTTATCTCGGGCTAATGAAATTAGGTTTTTCAGGGCAAAAGAAACACCCATCCAGATTTCAGAAAAGCTTACGAAATATCGTCGATACCTTCAGCGAAAGCCAAACTTATAACTCATCATTCATAACTTATAAATTCCTTACCGGTCCAGCCAATTCTTAAACTCCAATACCCGCTCGCGGGCAACAATGATATCTGAATCGTCGATTCCGTCGATTTTCAGGCGGAGGCGGGAGTTGGTCCAGGCCAGAATATTGGTGCAGGCATCGATGGAAACAATGTATTTGCGGTTGATGCGGAAGTATTTTTCCGGATCAAGCATCGGCTCCAACTGGTCTAAGGCATAGTCGATGCAATAGGTATGTGCATCGCTGGTGCGGATAAAACTGGCTTTTTCCTGACTGTAAAACACCAAAATTTCTTCAACCGGAACGCTTTTTATTTTATCGCCCACCTTCACCATAAACCGCGATTTGTAGGCTTTTTCTCCGGTTGGCCGATTCATTGCCAGCAGCTTTTCAAGCACCAGTCCGGGTGAAAAATGTCGTGCTTTTTCGATGGCTTTCAGCAAACGTTCTTCCTCGATAGGTTTCAGCAGATAGTCGATGCCATTGGTTTGGAATGCTTCGATGGCATAATGGTCGTAGGCGGTAGTGAAAATAATTGGGCAACTCACAGCCACCTGTTTGTAAATTTCAAAGCTCAGTCCGTCGGCGAGCTGAATGTCAGAGAAAATCAGATCGGGCTCCGGATTCGTTTGCAGGTATTTCACTCCATCGCGCACCGATTCGATTTTAGCAATAACCAAAATTGATGGGGCAACCTTTGCCAGCAAGCGTTCCAAATGATTGGACGCACGTGTTTCGTCTTCAAGGATCAGGACTTTCATTTCTCCAGAGATTTTAAGATCGGTACTCGAACCATGTAACGCTCATCCGAAGTGATAATTTTAATGGGCTTTTCAGAAAAGAATGCAAATTGCTGTGTAATGTTTTTCAGCCCGGTTTTCTTCGAATCGTCGCCCACACTTTTCGGTTGTAAATTATTCTCCACTTCCAGACAGTCGTCCACTCTCCGCACCGAAATCCGGAGAGGAAAAGCTTCGGAAACCTCGTTGTGTTTTACCGCATTTTCGATCAATAGTTGCAAGGTCATTGGCACAATATATTCTTCAGGATTAGCCTGAACATCAACATCAATCGTCAATTTTTCTTCGAAGCGGGTTTTCAGCAAAAATGTAAACGAGCGGATAAACTCCAGCTCATCTTTGAGTGGAACCAATTCCTTGTCGCGGCTATCGAGCACATAACGGAACAAATCGCTCAGCTGGCGGATAAACTTCACGGCCATTGCTTGATCGTCGTACACCAGGTCGCTCAACACATTCAGGCTATTAAACAGGAAATGTGGGTTGATCTGGTTTCGTAGCGATTCGTATTTGTAGGCCATCATTTCAACTTTAAGTTTCTCTGCCCGAACAAAGGCGTTTTTCCAGGCTTTAAAGAATCCTATCGATGTAAATATCAGTGAAATAACAAATGATATCAGAAGAGTGTATGGCAGCGATTTGAGTATCCATCCCCATGACTTTTCGGGCAAAACATCCATCCAGATGTAATAATTGGCAAATTGTACCAATATAAAAGCGGTGGCAGAATAGGCGAGAAAGGAAAATATCTGGACGAAGACTTTTTTCACCGGTGTTTCGATCCATGAAATCCGACGATCGATCAACTCATAAACAAATTCCAACCCAACCCATTGCGATATACTAATGCTGAAAGTCCAGAAAAACCCGGAAAAGAAACTCTGCCAATCGGCCAGAATTCCCCGCATAAAAGTCAGAATGAGGAAAAGACTCAGAATTGTGCTGCCCAGAATATAGCCAATTGGACTTCCTTTTATATTTTTTGTTTCGAGAGGCATCATGTGACTGAGAATTTTAAATGGTTGTTTGTTTTGTAAAAGTAAAGATAAATCGAGGGAAAAGGAAACAGTGGTCAGTCACAGTAACCAGTATTCTTTTCTGAACACTAGCCACTGCGACTGAACACTTTCCTATTCGCAGCCTTTCACGATTCCGGCAACCTGATCTTTTCCCCAATTTGGGTAAAGCGGCGATTTAGTCTTGAAATTATCCCATTTAGCGAGCAAATCTTTGGCTTGCGGACAGAATGAATTTGGATCGGTACCAAAGAATCGGGCAGTTCCCATATTCATCTGAATTTCCATCATTTTAGCCCTTGGGTTAGTGGCATCCAATGCCAGGGCTTTGCCAATAGCTTGTCCTGAAAGCTGGCCATACTTCTGACCACGTTCCATCGGATTAACAACCAACCGACCTGTGTAGAAAAAAGCCTGCAATACAAAAACTTCAGCTTCAGCCGGAGCCATTTCAATCAGTTTGTTTACCGATTTTTCGGCCACATCTAAATAACTGTCTTTTTTTGCAACATCCTGTTCCATAAAACTCATCAGGATATAACAATGTGCATGGTAATACAGCGGTAGCCATTCTGCTTTTTCAACGTTAGCAATCAGCTCAAACTTATTGCCCAAAGCCTGAAAATCGGCAACACTTTTACAAGTACCATATTGGGGGAGCGTTTCACCCATGGTTTGATAATACTCTGGCTTTTGAGCCATTGAAACCAAGCTAACTAGCACAACTGCAATTAATAAAATGATCTTTTTCATGATGTAATTATTTAAGGTTAAACTTCTCCCAAAATTGTTCCGAGTTATAGGTTACGAGTTTCGAGTGGTTTTTCAACACGCATCTCGCAACTCGTAACATTTTTACTACTGCGACTGATCCATATGACTTTTTATTCAATCTTATCCAACTGGTTCGCATTTCCTTTTCGGGTAAGGGTGATGAAACAACCCAACACGAAAAAACGGTTCGAACTGGGTTCGACGGCAGTACTCGGGTAGTTTCCTGAAACATCGGGAGTACTGGCATACGTGCGGCCAAACTCATTCTTAAAGCCGGTGATATTATTGGCAGCAAAGTAAAAAATGACGTTCTGGCGATACAGGAAACTCCAGCTCAAATCCAGACTCCGGTAGGGCAACATCTTTTCGCCATTGAAGATTGTTGAATTAGGGTCGTTGTAAACACGCGGCGACGAGTATTTAAAATTCGCTCCCACCTGCGACCTCAAACCACCCAGCCAGTGCTTATACACTAACGACAAGTTGTGTTTGCTGGTAAACGACGGAATGGCTTCGTGCGGAAAGTTACGGTAATCGCGTTTGGCATCTACGAACGAGTACGAAATCCAGTAGTCGCCGCCTTTGATCGTTTTTTTGTCTCTCCAAAATAGGTCGAGCCCTTTGGCATAACCGCTTCCGGAGTTGTTGTAACTGGTTGGCAGGTAAAACTCACCGCCGTTCAACTTAACCAAATTGCGGTAATCTTTGTAATACAGCTCAGCTTTGATGGTACGGTCGTTAGCCGACGACTGAAAACTAAACGTATAATGATCAGCACGCTCGGGTTTAATCCGGTCGGTGTACAACAAATAATCATCAACCGGATTTTGATAGAACCAGCCATACGCCAGCGAAAATTGACTTTTATCGGTGATCTTATAAGCTGTAGATAAGCGAGGCGCAAACTTAAAGCTATTCAGGTAATCGGAATATTCAACACGACCGCCAATGCGGCTCACAAATTTAGAGGAAGCATAAACCTGCGCTTCGGTAAATCCCGAGACGGTATGGTTGGTAAAGCTATTATCATGAGTCACGCCGCTTATCTGTGCATTTTGCGAGAAGGTTTTGGCAAACAATTCTCCACCAAACTTCAGGATAAACTTTTCGCTGAACGGATACGACAGCGCTGACTTCAGGTAGTTTCCCTGAATCTTTTTAACCACATGCGTTTGGTCGAAATGAATGTCGTCTTTGTTGTTGGTGAACGAAGCGGCTGTGCTGATCGCCCATTTTTCGCCGAGTTTGTCGTTCCACGAAGCATTCATAAAAACATTGTCGTTCGCCAATTGATAATCCGTTAACTGCCCATTAGCATCCATATTTTTTTGGCTGACAGTAAAACTGCCATTGTCCAGGCTCGAATAAAACTTGAACATTCCGGTTTTGCTGGTTTTTTGCCTGAAACTAATGGCGCCGGTGGTTGATTCAGGCTCGTCGGCCCAATGGTAGTTTTGCGGTGACAGGCTCATGTATGGCTTCAGGTTATTGTAGCTTAAAGTTCCGGTTATTGCACCTGAATTCCATTTTTTTGTTCCGGCAGCCTCAACGCCAACCATCAAAAACGACAGGTCCAACTGATCTTCTTCGGGCATATCGTTGGTATTGAGCAGCAAAACCGACGAAAGTGCCTGACCGTATTCGGCTGAATAACCGCCCGTACTGAACATCGTTCCTTTAAACATGAACGGACTGAAACGTCCGCGGGTAGCCATGTTGGGAGCCGACGAATTGTAAGGAACCGAAACCAGTGCCCCATCAATGTAGGTTTGAGACTCCTCGCTGTCGCCACCCTTAACAAACAAACGACCCGATTCGCCGTTGGTGGTGGTTCCCGGAAGCGATTGCAACGCGCCGTAAACATCGCCGGCAGCACCGGCTGTGGTAAGCATGTCGAGCGGAGTAATGGTAACGGCACGCTTTTTATCGCCAGCTTCAAAAGTTCCGGCAGTGATTGTAACGGCATTCAGTTGATTAAAAGCTTCTTTTAACTCCACATTAATCCTGATGGTATCGCCCCTCAGATCAAGCATTCGTGAAAAAGGTTCGTAGCCCATAAACTCAACGGCCAAAGTAAACTGACCTGTTTTGCTGGTTTTGAACTTGAATTCCCCATTTTCGTTGCTGGTGCCACCATCGTATGTTCCTTTCAAATAAGCACTCGCTCCAGGTAAAACTTCGCCTTGCTCCTGAATTACTTTTCCCATGATGACGGTCTGGGAAAATACATTCAGGCTAATTAGAATTGTAATGATTGATATAACTGTTCGTTTCATGACTTTGGGTTTCTGTTGTTTCATGACCCAAAGTTGAGGCAAAGCCAGCAGAGCCGAAAATAACAGTTGCTGAACTGTCGGAAAAGGTGGATGAAGTGTAGCGAAAAGAAAGAAGACAGGAAACCGTAGAAAAATGTCCTCTTAAAATGCTACGGGTGGCGAGTTACAAGCTTAAAAAACTTGCAACTCGTATCTTGGTTGGTTGACAAGGAGATGGTGATGAAAGACATTTGGCTAATCAACAAAACAAAGAAGTAAATAATTGTTTAGCTTTGACTATAGATCAATCTTAATTAACAAAGTGCATGCAAAAATACCGGACAGAAACCGATCTTTTGGGAATACGCCAGATTCCTGCCAATTCAATGTGGGGAATTCACACCACACGGGCTTTGGAAAATTTTCAACTCTCCGGAAGTAGTGTTCACCCGGAGTTGATAAAAGCTTATGGAGAGGTAAAACTGGCCTGTTTTCAAACTAATCGGCAATTGGGGTGTTTCCCTGAAACATCAAAGGCCAATGCTATTGAAAAAGCTTGTGCTGAAATGACAGCAGGTCTTTTAACCAATTATGTTGTCGTCGATAGCCTTCAGGGTGGGGCAGGAACCTCGACCAACATGAATGTGAATGAAGTGATTGCCAACCGGGCACTTGAGCATGCCGGAAGGGAAAAGGGCGATTATTCGTTTATTTCACCGCTCGGCGATGTAAACCTGCACCAATCGACCAACGATACTTATCCAACAGCACTCAAAATTGCAGCTATCCGGATGATCCGTCAGCTCGAACAATCGGTTTTGGCTCTTCAGGAAGCCTTTCAGGCAAAAGAAAAAGAACTCGCGGATGTGGTAAAAATCGGAAGAACTCAATTGCAGGATGCCGTGTTGACCACTTTGGGACGCGAAATGGGTGCCTATGCCGAAGCTTTTAACCGCGACAGGTGGCGGTTTTCGAAATGCGAAGAACGTTTGAGGGTGGTGAATCTGGGAGGAACTGCAATTGGTTCGGGACTGGGAGCTCCACGGCAGTTTATTTTCAGGGTAGTCGATAATTTACGCGAAAATACGGGGATTGGGTTGGCACGTGCAGAAAATCTGATTGACAGCACCCAAAATGCCGAGGTTTTTGTCGAGGTTTCAGGAATGCTAAAAGCTTGTGCAGTTTCCATATTAAAAATAAGCAACGACCTGCGGTTGATGGCAAGTGGCCCTGATGCCGGCTTTGCTGAAATCATACTTCCGGAGAAACAGGCCGGATCGTCAATAATGCCCGGGAAAGTGAACCCTGTTATTCCAGAAGCTGCTGCTCAGACCGCCATGGTCGTGATGGGAAATGATATGGTGATTGCCCATGCGGCTGCCGGAGGAAACCTGGAACTCAATCAGTTTATGCCTCTAATCGCTCATTCGCTGTTTGAAAGCATTGATTTGTTGAACAACGCTACGAAAATGCTGCGAGTACATTGCATTCAGGATTTGAAGGCCAATGAAGAACAATGCCGAAAGAATGTACTGAATTCGACAGCCTTGGTTACCGCCATTATTCCTGCAATTGGCTACGAAAAAGCTTGTTCTATTGTTAACAAAGCTAAACATGAACAGAAACCAATTTGGAATGCGATTATTGATTCAGGCTTGATTAATGAATTGGATTTGAATAACTTGATTAGTCCTGAGGCCGTTTGCCGCCTCGGATCTGGTTGAGTTTCGCTTTTCGTTATTTTAATTAATTCTAAATAATTGTTAACGAGGTTTGAACTTATTTTAAATATGTTTAGCTTGGTCAAAGAATTTAATAATAAACAATTAAAAATTGAAATCATGAAAAAATTAGCAATGGTTCTTGCTTTGGCTTTTACTATGGGTTTAGCTGCTTCAACAGTAAACGCTGCTACAACAAAGGACGATACCAAGAAAACTGAAAAGAAAGAATGTACTGCAGCTGAAAAGAAATCTTGCTGTGCCGACAAAAAAGCTTGTTGCTCAAAAGATAAAAAAGCAGAAACAACTCCAGTAGCTCCTGCAAAAGATAAAAAATAGTATCTTTTGAATGCTTAGATAAAACAAAAAAGACCGGCAATGCCGGTCTTTTTTGTTTTATCTATATCAAATTACGAATTACTTTTTAATCGGTGTTTTTTGAGTTGCCGTTTTTTTTGTCACAGTACCTTTGGCAGATACTCCAACAGCATCTTTTTTTCGGTCGATAGATTTGCGAAAATCCCATGGAAGATTGTAGTAAACAGAATAAGTAAAATCCATGTTAAATCCTTTTTCAGCTTTTCCGTAGCCCGGAATAAAATAGGTCGGTGGTATTCCAAGGTCTTTGTTGTTGAGCTTTATTTTTCCACGAATGGTCCAGCCCATATAGAAATTGTGCACAATCTCACCTTTGATTCCAACCAAGAATTCGCCCCAGTGAGCAAAATAATTCTGATTGCCGAATCGACCCGTCGTTGGTGCCCAATACGAGTCGATTGTATAGGAATTTAATTGCTGCTTTGCCAGTACAAATCCATAACGAAGGCCTACGTAAAAAATATTTTTGTCATTTTTGTTTTCAGCTTGAAGAAAATTGTAATCCACCCCAATGCGCGAATAACTTCCGGAGCTTTTGTAATCAATGTAACTGGTTTTGATCTTCATGACTTCGAAACCTGATTCAAAAACAGGGAATAGGTTGGGCCACAACTCCATATCGGCAGAGAATTCTGATCCGTAGCGGTTTCCTTTCGTCCATAAATCCTGAAATGGACGCGTAATATCGGCACCCAAACGAATACCTTTCATACGGATGTAATTGTCGGTCCGTTTCGGTTTGATCTTCTTTTGTGGCTCTTTCTGCCCGTAGCTAATTGCTGCCAGAAGGCAAAGGACGAAGGTAAAGCTTAATATTCTCATGCCATGTTTTGGTTACCAGACTATCTGTAATTTGAATGGAATCAATTCTGTTTTTCGTAAAATTGATGCTTTGTAATTTATATTCGTTGTAAAATCCCGTTTCCATCGACGCGTATTCCAACGAGTCTTTATGGGTAAAAGTGATGGTATCGCTTATTGAATCAAACGAAACCAGAAAGCTGGACTTATTATTTGGAGACATAGGAAGTATCAGAACGGTTAAAGTGCTGTCCTTATACAACAGGCTGTCAAGGCCGATGCCGCGAGCTGTAACAACCGTGCTTAATGACTTTTTCGTGCTTGAATTCAGAAGCGTTGCCTTCAATAAAGCTTGAGGAGGCGCTTCGAACACTTCCTTGCAGGCAACTGCCGCTATCAGGAAAAAGATCAGATATACTACTCGCTTCATTCTTCTGTTTGTTTTTTTGAAAGGCGTAAAGGTAGGCATATTCAGGCTGAAACGGAACGTGAAATCTTTTTTTTTGATTCGAACCCTGACAGCGTTTTTAATCCCTATCAGGGTGTAGCCGTCAAGCCAATATCAGTAAAATCAATCAATTCAACGAGTTCCGATATGACAATATAACTTAACCCCGAAAGTGTTAAAGGCCACCGGTTTTGATTGAGTGGATATTTAGATACAATCCACCGACTGTTGGGAAAAATCGTTGGTTAGAAAAACGAAGAAACAAGGACTTAAATTTGAATAATAATCCGGAGGGATTGGAATATCATTATTTCAGCGACCCCGAGTGGGTCCAATCATGTTTTCAACAAATTTTAAAGGATTTGTATTCGTGCTTTAAAAAGATATCTTGAAATCGAATCCAAATGTCCGGGTTGTGGGCAGGCTAAAATTTTCAATCGCCTGATCGATCATTATGGTATTCAGCGTAACCTCGGGGTCAAAAGGCGCGTCCTTATAAATGAAGAATAAGTTGGAACCAATCAGTGAAAACGTAGCTTGCTTGATTGCTGCATGTTGAAAATTCCACTCACGCGAAATGGAAGCCTGCGACAACCGAATGTTTGTCCGGTGGTAGGTGTATGGTTCTTTTATGCCGTCCCTGTCGCCAATGCTGGTATAATATTGTCGGGCATCCATCTTGGTAACTGCGGTTCCGTCAGGCATTACTGCATTAATAACTACTCCCCCATTGTCGCGGGCATCGGCAGACCTTTGGCTTACTCCATAGCCATCCAACATTGCTTCTGTTTGACTGATGACCTTGCCTCCGATTTTGCTGTTGATCAAAAATCCAAAAGTCAGGTTCTTGTATCTGAACCGATTATTAAGGCCAAAGCTCCAGCGTGGGTTTGAATTCCCGATGTATTCTTTCTTTTCGGTTTTCAGGATATTCCCTTTTTCATCCAACTTTATCCGACCCTGACCGTCTCTTAAAAACTTATGCACATAAATGTCGCCAAACGAGCCACCTTCTCTTATAATGAGCTGATAACCATCATTATCTGACAATATTATTGGGTTCTTGAGGTCAGGGTGGAGTGTAATGATTCTGTTTTTATTGCCCGAAAAATTAATATCGGTCGACCAATTGAAATTTCTCGTGTCAATTGGTTCCGCGCTAAGCGTTAGTTCAAGTCCCGAGTTGACCAATTTGCCGGCATTCACAAAATAACGAGAATAGCCCGATCCTGAAGGGGCAGGCAATGAAATAAACTGATCGTAACTATTTATGTTGTAGTATGTAAGGTTAAACCCAAACCGCCCTTTGAACAGCTTCCAGTCGGTACCAATTTCAAAACTTCGGATCAGTTCAGGTTTCAGGTTATTAAATGGCTTTGTTGTATTCCGTTCAATACCACCCGTTGATGATATCGAATTATTCGGACTTATACTATTAAAAGGGACTTCGTTTGCAACGATGGAATAGGAACTTCTAACTTTGCCAAAACTGATAAATTCGGGCAACTTAAATATTTCGCTAACCAAAGTGGTGATCCCCACACAGGGGTAAAAATAAGAATCGTTCCCCGTTCCGTATAAGCTCGAAGCCCAGTCGTTCCGTCCCGAAACATCTAAAAATACCTTTTCTTTATACCCCAGTTGTGCATTGCCAAAGACTGCTTCTTTAATAAGGCTACTTCCAAGCATGGAATAGACCATCACATTTGTTTCGATATTCTGGAACGAAAATTCATTCGGATATATTAGCCCGTAGGTCCCGGTATTAACACTCATACCCAAACCATACTTACTTTTTAAGTAGCTTGTTCCCAAAACAGCATCCAGGCTAAAATCCTTGAAAGTTTCTCTGAATGACAGAATTGCATCAGCATAAATCAACTCATCCGTTGTTTTTTGATAACTCCACGAGCCATTGGCATTTACGTTGGTCTCGTTTGATCCGGCTTTGTTTTTTTGTTCGTAGGTCCTTTCCGAATGATCAATATTGCTCCTCATCTGAAGATTCATATGTTCATTTATTTTCCATTCGGCCAGCATATTGGCGATTACCCTTTTATTCAAATCTTCTTTCTTCTGATTGTTAATAATCCAGTTTGGGTTCGATTGAAAATGATCTTTTACAAACCAGTTCTGAAGATACATGTTCCGGGTAGTACTGAAGACCTGATAATCGCGGGCATAACTTGCGAAATCCCGGTCCCTAGGGAAAAAGTACAAGCCAGTCAGGGGGTTGAGGTAATAACCCGCTGTATTCTTGTTTTTGATGAGTTCTTCGGTCAACATTACATTTGAACTGACAGTGAGATGCTCGTTAAATAATTTAGTTGATTGTTTAAACGTAATGTTTGTTTTTTGGTAGTTATTGCCTGGCATGATACCACCCATTGCCGTATTTGAGAAGAGGAAATAAGCTGTTGTATTAGCGCCTCCCCCACTAATCGTAATGGTATTGATCCGTGCCGTTCCGGTATTGAAGAAGTCGTTGACAAAGTTACTTGCATACTTGCCCTTGGTGGTCGACCAGCTTTCTTTGGCATTGTTAACGCTACCATATTCAAATTGAAGGTCAGGCGTTTCCTGGAGTTTCTCGATGGTAAATATGGAGCTAAGGGTTGCTTTTATTGGTCCTTCTTTCCCTTTTTTAGTGGTGATCAGAATTACGCCATTAGCCCCCTGGCTTCCATAAAGGGCCGATGCATTGGCTCCTTTCAGGATGCTCATGCTTTCAATATCATCGGTGCTAATCTGAGAAAGCCCGTCACCCTGATCTGATCCACCAAATATTCCAAGTTGACCGCCTTTGTTATTGGCCATTGGGATGCCATCAATCACAAATAATGGCTCGCTCGATGCGCTCATCGATTTATTCCCTCGTAACACAACTTTGGTTGAACCTCCTACACCAGCGGCGCTTTTGGTTATTTCAATGCCTGAAATTTTTCCCGACAGTCCTGACACAAAGTTAAACCCCTGATTTTTTGAGATTTCATCAGCGCTAATGTTTTGAGTGGCGTATGTTAATGCTTTCTCTGACCGTTTCAACCCAAGAGCCGAAACGATAACCTCATCTACACCAAAGTTTTCAGAAGCAAGAACCACATTGATTTCGGTTTTATCCTTCAGCGGTTCTTCTATCTTTTTATATCCGATGTACGAAAAACTCAGGTACAATGATGTCTCCGGTACATCCAAACTGTAAGTTCCTTCGTAGCTGCTAATAATACCAATTGTTGTGCCTTTTACAATTATCGAAACTCCCGGAATAGGATTTCCATTTTCATCGGTTACCTTACCAATGACCGTTTTCTTTTTAACCGGCCCCTTCCCCAGCAAACCAAATCCTGTTGGCATTTCCTTATCCTTAACAATTATAATCTGGCGATCGAAGACTTTGTAATTCAGGTTGGTTCCGGCCAGAATCTGGTCGAAAATATCCTCAATGGTTTGGTTGTCGGCATTAACCGAAACCTTTTGCGATAAATTGACCTGATTGTCTTTGAAAAAAATAATGTACTCACTTTGCTGCTGAATTAATTCAAACACCTGACCCAGACTAACTTCTTTCAAGTGTACAGTCAGTCGATTGTCCTGTGCAGACAAGGAGACGCAAGCCGCTAGTAAACAGAATATTAGTAAAAATGCTTTGTTGTTCATATTGTCAATTGCACAAATACAATTCCATCTTTTGGGGGGAAAGATACCAGAAATTCAAGTTCTTTTATTCTATCCAGATCAATTTTTAATCAGGAAGCAACCCTGGGAATGCCACATCATCCATTTCGCATTTATGCCTTGGGGAATCCTTTAACCGGGAGTCTGCTTTTTTCTGATTTTGATTAAGTGGTCAGATTGCTCCAATTCAATATCCATCATTTCAGAGATTAGCGAGAGCACCTGGACGGCCGAATTTCGCAAATCAAGGTAACCAGAAAACGTCTCGCCAGCTAATTCCGGGCTTTCAATTTCTATTGGAACATTATAATAGCGCGATAGTTTTTTGGCAATACTTCCGAGCGAATTCTTTTCCATTACAAGGTATCCGTCTTTCCACGAAGTATAATCTTTGGTATTGACTTTCTTCTGAACCAGAGTTTCGTCGGCTAAATCATAAACAGCAAGCATTCCCGGAACCATCTTTTCTTTCGTTGAGCCGAACAATGATCCTCGCTTGTAAATTAATTCGACTGAACCATGTGCGAGAACAGTGTTAACCGTACTGTCATCTGAATAGGCACAAAGGTCAAAAACAGTACCCAGCACTTTGATCTCCATGTCGCGGGTAACCACATGGAATGGGTGATTTTTATCCGGAGTTACTACAAACACGGCTTCCCCATCCAGAAAAACTTCGCGCTTATTGTCTGCAAAATGAACTGGATAAACCAGTTTTGAACCGGAATTAAGCCATATGGTGCTATTGTCGGATAAAGCGATCTGAGTTCTTTTTCCGTAGGGAACAACGACGGTATTATATGAAGCAATATCAGCTTCATCCAGCTGTTCAACCTTCTGCTCATCAATCCTTATCTCCTTTCCGTTACCCGAATAAGCTATTTTCGATTCCTGCGCGTCAATCTGTACGACCTTTTTCCCGGAAAGCAGTAATTGGGTATAATCCAAATCAGACTTCACTGAAATCGTTGATGCAAAATCACTGATTTCAGACTGACTATTCAACTGGAAAAAGATGGTTAGTCCAACCATAATCAGCAGTGCCGCTGCCGATACAACCCATGCAAAGGTTTTATTTCTTTTGGAGCGATTGATGCTGTCAATTATCCTTTGATCGAGCAAATTTTTCTGATCCTCTCCGAATAAAATCCGATTGGCGCTGACAACCTGATGAATCCGACCAGCCAGTAACAACTCTTCCTCCTGAAATTCAGTCTGCTGTATTTCGCCGTTGATCAAACTCTCTGAAAGAGAATCATCGGAGAGGATATCTTCTGCTCTCTGCTTTTGATTATTATCTCGGTTCATCTTCAATTCTGCAGTTTAGGTATTAGTCAGTGGTATTAGGTTTTTTAGTGCTCTATTAAAATCCGGGTGTCTGCAAATAAAACAATATCAGCGCATTGTTGCTTAGTTTCAGTTCTTCCCGTATTGTTTTTACCGACCGGTAAACCAGTGTCCTGGCTGATTCAACCGAAATGTCCAAAATCTTGGCGATCTCCGCATAGGATAACCCAACCTGAAACCGTAGGTTGAGGACTTCCTGTTGCCTGTCGGAAAGTTTGCCCATTGCAATCCGTATATTTTCAATATTTTCTTCCTGATTTTCCAATCCTTCCGTTTCAGCCAAAGATGCTTTTTGCTCGTTTCCCTCCTGAAATGTGTTGGTGAAAACCAGCTTCAATTTTCCCGATTGTGGCGATTGAATCTTTCGCTTCAGAGATTTGAACAGGTAATTGCGAATATGATCGTTGTCCGACAAATTCTTCCGGTACTTATAAAGGTCAAAGAAAAGATCATGAATACAGTCTTTTATAAATTCCTGATCTTTAGAATAAATTAACCCGAATGAAAAAAGGATGTCAGCAAATTGC
>Ga0208789_1000493_pt1 | contig 36756 bp, 30 predicted proteins | sample Methanotroph_Enr_FD_187368 | JGI IMG/M metagenome (GOLD analysis project Ga0208789, IMG submission 187368) | Enriched soil microbial communities from Old Woman Creek wetland in Ohio, USA - Methanotroph_Enrichment_5 (SPAdes) (version 2) | ecosystem: Environmental > Terrestrial > Soil > Wetlands...
CGGGCCACCCACGCCTGGGACCACATCCAGCCCTGGTGGCAGTACGGCCAGTACCTGCTCGGCGACTTCTTCCCCTGGGTGCTGCTGCTGCCGGCCCTGGGCCTCCATCTCCGCCGGAGCGGGGCCTTCAGGGATCCCCTCCACCGCTTCCTGGTGCTGGCCTTCCTGGTTCCGTTCCTCTTCCTCAGCGCGGTCCAGAGCAAGCAGGGCAAGTACCTGCTCATGAGCTACCCCTTCCTGGCCCTGCTGATGGCGGGGCTCTGGCAGGCCGTGGCGGCGGAGGGTGCCGGCTCCCGCGCCCGCCGGCTGGGGGGCCTCCTGGCGGCGGGCCTGGCCCTCCCCGCCGGGGCCCTCCTGGCCGGGACCCTGGGGGCGGGCGGCGCGAAGCTCCAGGCCCAGGTGGCGCCCTACCTCGGGCCGATCCGACTCATGGCCCTGGTGATGGTGGCGGGGACCGCGGCGACGGTCCTCCTGGCCATCCGAGGCCAAGGCCGGCGCCTGGTGCCGGCGGCGGCCCTGAGCCTCGGACTGCTCTTCCTCGTGGGCGGCACCTGGGGCTTCCACCGCCTGGATCCCGCGAAGAACTACCGGCGCTGGACAGCCGCCGCCCAGCCCCTGATCGCCGGACGCCAGGTGTTCTACTGGCAGACCATCCGCAGCGGCGTCATGGTCTACACCGACCACCTGATGCCGGAATTGCGTACGGCCGAGGCCCTGGAGCAGCTGGACCCCGAGGCCCGCCTGGTGGCGCAGCGGGACGAGTGGCTGCAGGACGCCTGGGGCATGACCCCGGCCCTGCGGGCCCGGTTCGACGTGCTGCTGTCCGTGCCCACCGGCGGCGGCGAGATCCTCCTCCTGAAGAAGAAACCCGCCTGATGCGCGCTCCGGAGACGACATGAGTCCGAATGTGAAAGCGATCCCCCTCATCGTCGTGGGCGTCCTGCTCAACGCCCTGGCGCAGATTTGCCTGAAGAAGGGCCTTCAGGCCGCCGGGGGCATGCAACTGGCGGTGGGGCCCCTGTTCCGGCTCATGCTGGAACCCTGGGTGCTGGCGGGCCTGGCCTGCTATGCCGTGAGCGTGGTGGTCTGGCTGGGCGCCCTCAGCCTCGTGCAGGTGAACTACGCCTATCCCTTCCTGGCCCTCGGCTTCATCGCCAATGCCCTCATGGCCCGGGCCTTCCTCGGCGAGGCCATGACTCCCATGCGCTGGGTCGCCCTCGCCGTCATCGTGGTGGGCGTCAGCCTCCAGGCCCTGAGCGGTCGGGGGCACTGAGCAGGGATCGCCCCACCGGAGATCCCGTCCGGCTTGGTATCCTGAAGGCTCCGTCCGGCCCCGACGCTTCGGGTACCGAGGCGGTCCGTTCCCGGGAGGCCGAGCGTGTGTGGCATTGCAGGTGTGTTTGAAGCCGAGGGCGCCTCGGGGCTCGTGGCCTCCATCCTCTTCGCCATCCAGCACCGGGGGCAGGAGAGCTGCGGGGCCGCGGCCCGCGACGCCGCGGGCCGCATCGTGGCCCACAAGGGCATGGGACTCGTGAAGCAGGTGCTCGACGAGGAGGTCCAGGCCCGGCTTTCGGGCACGACGGCCATCGGCCACGTCCGCTATCCCACCGCGGGCTGCAGCGACGAGGTGAACGCCCAGCCCCACGCCATCGAGCTGGCCGAGGGGCCGGTCATGGCCATCGCCTCCAATGGCGACCTCATCAACTACGGCGAGCTCCGGGCCCGCCTCGAGCGCGAGGGCGTCGTTTTCAAGAGCGACAACGATGCCGAGCTGATCGGCCGGCTCATCGCCCTCTACCACGTGCGCGACGGGCTGACGATCGAGCAGGCCATCGCCCGCGTGCAGGGGGAGCTGAAGGGCGCCTTCTCCACCGTGCTGATGTACAAGGACCGCCTCTATGCCTTCCGGGATCCCCACGGCTTCCGTCCCTTCGTGATGGGGCACCTGGGGCATGACGGGGAGGGCGAACCCCTCAGCGAAGGCACGGTCTTCGCCTCGGAATGCTGCGGCTTCGGGATCATCGGCGCCCGCCGCCTCCGGGAGGTGAAGCCCGGCGAGATCCTCCGCCTGGAGAAGGGGAAGCCCGTAGTGTCCGTGTCGCACACGCCCCTGCAGCCCCGGCACTGCGTGTTCGAGCTCATCTACTTCTCCCGTCCCGACAGCACCATCTTCGGGGAATCGGTGTACCAGACCCGGGAGCGCATTGGAGCCTGCATGGCCGCCAAGGACGGGGCCCTGGCGGACGGCGATGACCTCGTGGTGATGCCCGTGCCCGACTCCTCCAACTTCATCGCCCTGGGCTACGCCAAGGCCAAGAAGGCCGAGTTCGGCATGGGCCTCCTTCGCAACCACTACGTCGGCCGCACCTTCATCAAGCCCACCCAGGCCAGCCGGGACGAGGGCGTGAAGCAGAAGTTCAACCCGCTGCCGGACTTCTTTCCCGGCAGGCGAGTGGTGCTCATCGACGATTCCATCGTGCGGGGCACCAGCCTCCGCAAGCTGGTGCGGATGGTGCGGGCCGCCGGGGCCAAGGAGATCCACGTGCGCATCGGGTCCCCCAAGGTCATCGGCCCCTGCTTCTACGGCATCGACACCCCCACCCGCGAGGAGCTGATCGCCAACCGGATGTCGGAGAGGGAAATCTGCGAGTACATCGGCGCCGACAGCCTCCGGTGGCTGGAGGTCGGCGACTTCGAGGGCCTGCTCCCCGGACGCCGCCAGGCCTTCTGCACCGCCTGCTTCGACCTCGACTACATCTATCCGCCGGAGGGGTTCGCCGCAAAGACCAACACGCCCGTCGTGCGTGGGGCCGCAGTCTGAACCCTATCGGCAGGCCTTGGTCAGTACGCCCGCCTTCAGCTCCTCGGTGGCGAAGACGCCCCGGTCCAGCACCAGGCTGGTGACGAGGCCTACGGGGGTGACGTCGAAGCTGGGATTCCAGGCCGGCATTCCCTCCGGGGCCCAGCGCCAGGTGCCGTAGCCGCGTACCTCGGCCGGGTCGCGCTGCTCGATGGGGATGGCCGCACCGTCGGGGCAGGCCAGATCCACGGTGGAGAATGGCGCCACGGGGTGGAAGGGCACGCCGTGATGGCGGGCCTGGACGGCCAGCCCGTAGGTCCCGACCTTGTTGGCGAAGTCGCCGTTGGCGGCCACGCGGTCGGAGCCCACCAGCACGCGCTGGACTCTGCCGTCGCGCAGCAGCAGGGCCGCCATGCTGTCGGTGATGAGGGTGGAGGGGATGCCGAGCTTCCGCAGCTCCCAGGCCGTGAGGCGGCCACCCTGGAGCAGGGGGCGGGTCTCGTCTGCATAGACGTGGATGCGCTTGCCCTGTTCGTGCGCGCGGCGGATGACGCCCAGGGCTGTGCCGATGCCTGCAGTGGCCAGGCCCCCCGTGTTGCAGTGGGTGAGCAGGCCCTCGCCGTCCTGGACGAGGGCCGCGCCATGCTCGGCCATGCCCTCGCATAGACGAACGTCCTCCGCGAAGATGGCCTGGGCCTCGGCCACCGGATCCGCCGCAGCCTTCATCCGGTCCATGGCCCACATCAGGTTCACGGCCGTGGGGCGGGCCTGGCGGAGAGCCGCCCCGGCCGCGGCGTAGTCAGCCGCGGAGGCACCCCGTTCTGCGAAGGTGGCCAGACAGGCTGCGGCCGCCACCCCGATGAGCGGCGCCCCGCGCACGGCGAGGCGCTGGATCAGAGCCACCATGGCCGCCGGGTCGCTGCCGTCCAGCCAGACTTCCGCATCCGGAAGCTGCGCCTGGTCCAGCACCCAGAGGGTGCGGCCATCGTGGCGGAGACCGAGGGAGTTAAAGGGCAGCATGAGAATCCTAGGAGAGTCGGAGGGGGGCTAGGCATGGGATGGGACTTCATTCGATCCGCAGAGGACCTGCCTCCGTCCTTACAAGATGGGTACAGGATTCATGTGTCGCTTTCCAGTACAAGGCTGGGGTCCTAGACTGGCATCACCTATTCAAGGAACATCATGCGAATTGCGGGGATTCTCGCCTGTTTCAGCCTTGCGCTTGCTGCCCAGCAGCCCATCCTCCTACAGACGCAGATCCGCCTGGTGAGGCTCTATCCAGGCGAGGCCTGGGTCACCCGGAGTGGCCGAATCAGTTTGCCCTCCTCCGGGAACCATCGGATTCAGATCGGGGGGCTTCCCGAAGGGCTCACCCTGGACGATGTGCGGATCCAGGCGGCCGGGCCTGCTGGGACGACCCTAGGGGAGATGCGGATTGGCCCGGAGCCTCCTCGCACGCCCGACTCCCTTGAGGCGAAGCAACTCCTCGCTCATTTGAGTGCCCTCCATGATCGGAAGGCCCTTCTTGAAGCGCAGGAGGCCGCTTCGACCCAGGCTTCTGGGTTTCTTGACGCCTACCAGCAGAACTTGGCCAAAGCCGGAAGCAGCGGTCCAGTTCCTGCCCCAGGGGTGATCCTAGATACGAGCCGCAGCCTGGAGGCACGCTATGTGGAACTGATCGTCCAAAGCCAGGCACGGAAGGTGGAAATGGAGAAGATCGACCAGGAGATGAAGCCACTCGAGGCGGCGTGGCAGGCTCTTCAGGCTAAGCTGGGGGCGGATCGGACCCCCAGCCGATTAACCGTGGAGCTGATCCTTGCCAAGCCCGGGGAGGTTCAGATCGAACTCAGCACCCGGACCCCCAAGGCGCGATGGAAGCCGAGTTACGAAGCGAGGCTTCTGCCAGGGGGACAAGTTGAGCTCTCCCTGTTTGCGGCCGTTTCCCAACTCAGTGGGGAGGCATGGGATCGGGTCCGGCTGGAAATCAGTAGCGCCAACCTGAACCAGACTCAAGAGGCCCGGACCTTTTCCCAGGACGTACGCCTGAACTGGACGCCTCCTCCTCCTGTTTATCCCGGGGACCGTAGGGGCATGGCGGGAGCTACGGTGGAGGTGAATGCCACCCAATCCTCGCTGGATAGCACCTCCACTCAGACGGGAGTGAGTGTGCGCACCTCGATGAGCCCTGGTGCATACGCACCTCCACCTCCGCCCCTCCCAGTCCTGGAACCGGTCGCGAACCTTGGTTCATCGGCTGAAGGTCTCTTCAAGACCTATGTGATCGAAGGCTTGAAGGACCTGCCATCGGATGGCGAGGCGAGGCGCTACAAGGTTGCTGCGGTTGCCGTACCCGCCCAGCAAGTGGTAGTCGTGGCACCCAGACTGGACCCTACCCCCTACTTGATGGTTCGCTTCCAGTTACCACCTGAAATCCCTCTCTTCCCTGGCAGTCCAATCTTCCGATACGTCGGGCAACAACGGCTGGGGCAGGGGCTTCTCGCGTTACCGCCGGCAGGACAGCCCATGCAACTTTCCATGGGAGCTTTTCATGGACTGAGGACGAAACTCGTGAACCTTGGGCAGACGCAACCATTCCAGACGATTAGGTTCACTCAGGTCCGGCAGACTCGTCAGGGAGTATCCCAGGAGAGCGTAAAGGAAGAAGTCATCACCAAAGGCGGGGAGCGTGTCTGGACCTCGAAGGATCAGTTCATCCTCAGCAACGATTCTGATGAGCCCCTGAACATCGAACTCCAGGATCGCCTTGTGGCCAGCGTGCATGAATCGGTGAGCGTTCGGCTGACGAAGAACACCACACCGGGGAGCGAGGAGGTCCCTTCCGAGCACCTACGCCGGTGGCAATTAACAATCCCTCCAAGGGCAGAACGGCATGTGGAACTGGGACTGGAAATTCGTGCTCCGAAGGAGGGTCATATGGTTGGACTCGAGGCCCTGGGGTTGAAGTAGCCCTTCCTCGATGAATCCTCCGGTGCAGCTTCGAGATGGGCTTAGCTAGAAAGCCTCTGCTCTGGGTCGTCCCAGATGCTCAGATGATCCTCGGCCCGATCTTCGCCCGCAGGGCCTGCAGTTGCGCCAGCTCGGCTTCCGCCAGCGGCTTTGCGCCCCCCAGGGTTTCGGCCTTCCAGAGGATCTCGGCCACCTGCTCCAGGCGCTCGAGGCCCCCGGCGGCCTCCTGGATGGATTCGCCCCAGCAGAGGCCGCCGTGGCGGGCCAGGATCAGCAGCCGGTGGGCGGGGAGGAAGGGCTGGAGGGCCGCGCCCATGGCCTCGGTGCCGGGGGTGGCCATCGGGACGATGGGGATCCGGCCGGCGGCGAGGATCACTTCCGGCAGGCTGTCCGAGGGCAGCTCCTCGAGGTCAGGCCGTGCGATGGACCAGGCGATGGCCGTGGGCGGATGGGCGTGGACCACGGCCCGGGCCGCGGGCACGGCCCGGTAGATGGCCAGGTGCATGGCCCGCTCGCTGCTGGGGTTTCCCGAGAGCACCGTGCCGTCGAGGGCCAGGAAGGCCAGGTCCTCCAGCCGCACCTGGGCCTTGGGCACGCCCCGGGGCGTCATGGCGATTCGGCCATCGTCGAGCCGCACGGACAGGTTGCCGTCCCCGGCGGCCAGGAGGCCCCGGTCATGGAGGCGCTTCGCGGCATCGAGGAGGGCCTGGAGCGGGGCGTCGGACATGGGACCAGTGTAGGGAGTTCCCCGGTCCCATGGCCATTCCCGACCCGGGTATCCTGGGGCCGTTCCCCGGAGCCCCCATGCGTCCCTGCGCCCTGTGCCTCGGCCTCCTGATGCCCGGCCTGCTCGCCGCTGCCGAGAACCCGAAGGTGACCGCCCTGGCCACGGAAGGCCACTGGCTGGAGAGCGGCTGGTCCGCCCACCAGCCCATGCTGGGCAAGCCAGCGCCCCGGCTGGACCTGTCCGGCTGGCTGAACGGCGAAGTGAAGCCGGAATCCCTGAAGGGGAAGATCGTGGTGGTGGATTTCTGGGCCACCTGGTGCGGGCCCTGCCGGGCCTCGATCCCCCACAACAACGAGCTGGCGCAGAAATACGCGGACCGCGGTGTGCTGATGATCGGCGCCTGCGGCAGCGGCCGGGGGGAAGAACGGATGGAGGACACGGCCCGGGCCACGGGCCTGGCCTATCCCACGGCCCGTGCCTCCGCCGCCACCACCGCCGCCTGGAACGTACAGTGGTGGCCCACCTACGCGGTCATCGACCGGAACGGGCTCGTGCGCGCGCTGGGCATCCGGCCCGACTATGTGGGACGGGTGGTCGAGGCCCTCCTCGAGGAGCAGCCCGGGAAGTAGACGATAACCCCATGACAGGGGAAGGGAGCGGCCGGATGGCCGCTCCCTTCCTGTTCCGGTGAAGCCGCCTATTTCGCGAGGTTCTTTCGCAGGGCGGCCTTCAGCGCCTCGGCCTCGGGATTGGGCTGGGCGGAGGTGGCCACCCCGGCGAGCTGGCCGGCCTTCTCGCTCAGCAGGAGGCCCAGCAGGCTCTCGATGAGGCTGCCGCCGCCCTGTTGACCCCCGCCCATGTGGATCTTGGGGACCACATCCACCTGGGACTTCTCGATGGCTTCGGCGAAGCGATTCATGACCTGCTGAACGAGCTGGAACTGGGGGCCCCCATAGGCCTTCACCTGCTCCTCGATGGCCATGGCCTGGGCGATGCCCACACGGGCGGCCTGCTCGGCCTGGGCCTCGGCCATCACCTTGATGCGCTTGGCCTCGCCCTCGCCCATGAGGCGCACCTTCTCCGCCTCGGCGCCCGCGAGCGTCTGGATCTGAGCGGCCTGCTGCTGGGCCTTGGCATATTCGGCCTTGCCCTGGTTGCTCTGCACGTCGATGCCGATGGCGGATTCCGTGAGCAGGGTCTGCTGCTTGGCCCGCGCCTCGGCCTCGCGGAGCTCCCGCTCCTTCACGGCCGCGCTCTGCTGGCGGCCGTAGGTCTCCACCTGCTCGTCGGCGATCTGGCGGCTGCGGAGCTGCACGAGGATCTGTTCGATCTGCCCGCCCGGCGCACCGCTGGTGGGTGTTCCGATCAGCACTTCCTGGAGTTCCAGGTTGTACTGGGCGAACTTCTCCTTCATCTGGACGCCGCTCTGCTCCTGGATGGCGCTGCGGTCCTGGATGAGCTGGATGAGGGTTCGGGTCTGGCCGATGTTCTTGAAGTAGGCGCTGACCATGGGATCCAGGGTCTGCTCCACCAGTTTCTTGATGTCGCCGAAGCGCTGGATGACCAGGGGGGCCTTGCGGTAGTCGATGTGGACCACCACGGAGAGGGGCAGGCTGGGCTCAAAGGCGTCCTTGGTGATGAGGCTCACCTCGGACAGGTTCTCGTCGAACTTGTGGCTGCCCACCTCGCCCTTCGACCACTTCAGGATGAAGTTCGTCGTCGGCACCATGAGAACCTTGCCGGCGTAGGTATTGAAGGCGTACTTGCCGGGCAGCAGCGGGTCGCTCCACACGCCCCGCTGGCCCTGGGTGACCAGCTCGCCGTGACGGTAGTCCTGGCCGCTGATGTCTGCGCCCTTGGCGCCGGTGTAGCTGACGACGACACCTACCGTGCCCACTTCCACGACGGTCTTGGGGATCAGCTCCACAGTCGCGAAGAGGCGGTTGATGTAATAGGTGCCTTCCACCAGCACCTGGTACTGGCGCCCGCGCTGGCCACCAGCCACCAGGAACCTGTCCGCGTCCTGGAAATTGTTGTGGTAGGTGTTGGCCTGGTGGGGATCCTCGCCCACGGTGGAGGCGATGATCTCGCCGCTTCCCAGGCTCGGGCCGTCGTGGACGGTCACGATGCCTACGGCGTCGTCGGTACCCCGGATGATGACGGGCCGCCACCCGCCCCGCTCGGTGATGATGGCGCTCATCTTCTGGAAGGTCTCGACCTCGCTCTTGTCCAGGGGCAGGTAGTACACCTGGTCCTCCGTGAGCACGACGAACTGGACGAGATTGATGGCGTACATGCCTTCGCGCAGGATCTGGCGCTGGGGGCCCTTCTCCCCGCCGCCCTGGAGGAAGGCCACCACGTCCTGGAAGTCGGCGCCATGGGCATTGCTGGCCAGGGCCTGGGAGGGCGGCAGGTCCTTGCCGTCACGGGCGAAGACGTAGCCGATCTTCCCCTGCGGGATGGTCACCAGGGGCATCTTGTGGATGCGGTATTGAAAAGGCGTGAGCAGGTGCCAGCCGCCGCGCAGCAGGTTGGGCTGGAAGCCCGCCTCGCCATTCAGCGCGATGAGGCCGGTCTTGACGGAGCCCTTGCCACTGATGAGCTTCTCGACGATGCCCACGCGGTTGTTGGGAATATATCGGATCCACTTGCCGAGGAGGGTCAGCGCGAAGACGGCCAGCAGCAGGAAGAGGAGGGCGAGGCCGGGGTTGCCGGCGAACCAGGTGAGATCCATGAAGTCTCCAGGGGACGGAAAGCCGGAAGAGTAGCAGAGGCCGGCGCCGTCCGTCGCTGCCCTGGTCGGCCTCCACCGGCCCCAGCCTCTGCCGCTCGGGATTCCGGAGGGCAGAGGCTCCCGGCCGGTTCCGATGGGAACAGGCGGCTGGGGCTGCAGGTGGGAAGGACCATCGAAGGTTGGGAACATAGGCGCGCCACAGGGACGTGCCGTGACGGACATCACCATTTCAATTCCCGATCCGCGCAGCCTGCCCCATCCTGGAGTCCATGGACGGATGGATGACCTGGATTCACGATCGGTTGGGACGGGTGTTCCTCATTCTGATGGCCATCGTGGGTGGAGGATGGTGGTGGTACGGCCGGCCTGTGAGCCAACCTCCAGGGGTGCTCGCGCCAGGTGAACCCGAGCAGGCGCCCCTGGAATCCCAGACGCCCTGGACCTATCACGACCACACGCTGACTCCGCTGGCGCGCTTCGAGATCCGGGCGCGGATCCTCAGCGCCGAGCATTACCGGTTCGACCGTGCCGCCAAGTTGTCCCCGGTGGACCTGGCCCTGGGTTGGGGCCCCATGTCCGATTCCCAGGTCCTCGAAGCCATCTCCGTCAGGCAGTCCGACCGCTGGTACTTCTGGAGTTCAGACAACCTTCCCCTTCCGACCGCCGAGATCTCCAGCCACAGCGCCAACATGCACATGATCCCGGCCACGGGGCAGGTGGCCCGTCGGCTGATCCGGGCGAAACCCGGGCAGCTGGTCCATCTGGAGGGCCAGCTGGTACGGGCGGATGGTCCGGATGGCTGGCACTGGGTGAGCAGCCTGAGCCGCACGGACACGGGAGACGGCTCCTGCGAGGTGGTGTGGGTGGAGCGGGCCGAAATCTCCAATCACTGAGCTGACGGAAAAGAAATCCGCTGGATCAATCGCAGACCGCCAGCCCGAACCAGGCCCGCTCCAGGTCCTCGCGGTCATCCGGATGCGCGATCCCGATGAGGGCCCTGGCCCGCTCGTGCAGGGTCTTGCCATAGAGATCGGCGATGCCGTACTCGGTGATGACGTAGTGGACGTGCTGGCGGGTCGTGACCACGCCCGCGCCGGGTTTCAACGTGGGCACGATGCGCGGCTCACCCCTCTTCGTACGGCTGGGAAGGGCGATGATGGGCTTGCCGCCCACGGAGAGGGAGGCCCCGCGGATGAAGTCCATCTGGCCGCCCACACCGGAGATGATCCGATGCCCGACCGAATCCGCGCAGACCTGGCCGGTGAGGTCGATCTCCACGGCGCTGTTGAGGGCGGTCACCTTGGGATTACGGGCGATGATGGTGGGATTGTTGATGTAGGCGATGTCAAGCATGGCCACCAGGGGGTTGTCGTCGATGAAGTCGTAGATCGCGCGAGTGCCGGTGACGAAGCCGACCACGACCTTGCCGGGATGGATCTTCTTCTGGCTGTTGTCGATGGCGCCGCTCCGGAGGAGCCCCAGCACCCCGTCCGACATCAGCTCTGTGTGGATCCCCAGGTGGCGGTGATTCGCGAGGGCCGCCAGCACCGCGTCCGGCACGGCGCCGATGCCCATCTGCAGCGTGGCCCCGTCCTCGATGATCTGGGCGGCGTAGCGCCCGATGGCATCCTCTACCGGACCGATGGGCGGTTGCGGGAATTCGGGGATGGGGGCGTCGACCTCCACCCAGTGGTGGATCCGGCTGATGTGGATGAACCCGTCGCCATGGACCCGCGGCATGCGGGGGTTCACCTGGGCCACGAGGATGGGGGCCGTGTCCGCCGCGGCCTTCGCCACGTCCACGCTGGTGCCCAGGGTGCAGAAGCCGTGGGCGTCCGGCGGCGACACATGCAGGAATGCCACGTCCAGGGGACGCCGTCCGGAGCGGAAGAGGTTGGGGATCTCGGAGAGGAAGCAGGGCAGGTAGTCCACCCGATCCGCATCCAGAAGGGGCCGCATGTTCGGTCCCACGAAGAGGTTGGCCACCCGGAAGCTGCGGGCGTATTCGGGCCGGGCATAGTCCACCCTGCCGGTCACGTGGATGTGGATGAGTTCCACGTCCCGCAGTCGGTCCGCCTGGGCGACCAGGGCATCCACCAGGAAGGTGGGGGTGGCGGCGGCCCCATGGATGAACACCCGCTGGCCGGATTGGACGCAGGCCACGGCTTCGGCGGGAGAGGCATGCCTGGTCATAGGATACCTCACGGTTGTGATATTTGAAATGTAATGCCGACGGGCCTCCCGCGCGACCTTTTGTGATGGCCATCAAGCCCCGGGAGACCTGCTTCCGGGGCGTCCCCTGCTAGACTCCGGCGGTGGCAGGCCCCGCTGTGGCCGTCCGGAGTCTCATGTTTGACATCGAAGCGTCCCTCGACAGCCGCCTGCTGGCCGCCCCCCGGAACCGCCCCACGGTGGTGTTCCCGGAGGCCCTGGATTCCCGCACCCTCGAGGCGGTGTGCTACCTGGGCCGGTTCATCCGGCCGGTCTTTCTGGCCCCCGAGGCGGAGGTTCGCGCCTTGGCGGAGCGGGAGGCGGATCGCCTGGGCCGAGACCGCATGGAATACACCCTGTCCGAGAGCGCCTTCATGGACCCGGCCTCGCGTCCGGACCTCCTGGAGGAGTTCACGACCGCCTGCCTGGCCTTCTCCCAGGCCAAGGGGAGGGTCATGGACCGGGACGAGGCGCGGACGCTGGTATCCGAGCCCGGCCGTTTCGGCATCTGGGCGGTGAAGCAGGGCCATGCCGACATGGTGGTGGGCGGCGCCATCCATGAACCCAGGGCCTTCTTCCGGCCCATGGTGGACCTGCTGGTCCAGCGCAGCGTCGCCTGCGAGGCCGGCGTCTTCGTCCTGCCGGACTCCCACCCCGACGACGTCTACCCCCACAACATCGTCGTGTTCGGCGACGTGGGCGTGAACGCCACCATGACCCCCCGGACCCTGGCAGAGGTGGCCGTGGGCACCTGCGCCGTGGCCCGCGACCTCATCCCCGAGGACGTGCTCCCCGAGATCCGCTGCGCCATGGTGTCCTACTCCAACCGCGGCAGTGACGAGGGACCCTCGCCCGAGCTGGTGCGCCAGGCCGCGGCGCTGGTGCCGGAGATCCTGGAGGAGCGGATCCGGCACGCCGAGCGCTACCGCAGCATCCACATCCGTGGTGAGATCAAGGTGAGCGTGGCCCTGTCGCGGCGTTCCGCCGACCTCCATCATGCGGACGGCCTCCCCTGGGAGGGCGGACCGAACGTGATCGTGTGTCCCAACCTGGACATGGGGAACCTGCTCTACCACCTCTACGCCACCCGCTTCCCCGAGGCCCGCAAGTTCCCGGTGATGTTCGGCCTCTGGTTCCAGGGCGTGGACCTGCCCATGGACTGCACGCCGGAGGACATCCGGCTGGCCGTGAAGGCCTCCGTGATGCGCCTTCATGCCTACGGGGAATGGAAACGCACGCCGAAGGACACTTTCTTCCGCCGCCACCGCGTGCTGGTGCTCAACCCCGGTTCGACTTCCACGAAGACCTCGGTTTTTGAAGGGGATGAAGAGCGCTTCACCGAGGAACTCCAACATCCTGCGGAGGACCTGAAGGCCTTCGAGGGCCAACCCATCACCGCCCAGTTCGCCTTCCGCAAGGATGCCGTCCTGCGCTTCCTGGCGGAGAAGGGGCTCGATCTGGACGACCTCGACGCGGTGTCCGGGCGTGGCGGGCTCCTGCGTCCCATCCCCCACGGCACCTGGAACGTGGGCCCCGCCATGCTGGAGGACCTCAAGGCCGGGGTCCGCGGCGAGCACGCCTCCAACCTGGGTGCCCTCATCGCCGCCGAGCTGGTGGCGGGCACGGGCAAGCCCGCCTACATCGTGGATCCCGTGGTGGTGGACGAGGCCGAGCCCAAGGTGAAGGTCTCCGGCCTGAAAGAGCTGCCCCGCCGCGTGATCAGCCACGCCCTGAACCAGATCGCCACGGCCCGGCGCTACGCCGAGGAGCACGAGACGTTCTACGAGCGGGTCAACGTGGTGGTGGCCCACCTGGGGGGCGGCATCACCGTGGGCGCCCACCGCAAGGGTCGCTACATCGACGTGAACAACGGGCTCGACGGGGAAGGTCCCTTCTCGCCCCAGCGCACGGGCACCCTGCCGGCCGGCCAGCTCATCGACCTCTGCTTCTCGGGCAAGTACACCAAGGCCGACCTGAAGACCCTCAACAAGGGCCGAGGTGGCCTCGTCGATTTGTTGGGCACCTCGGACATGCGCGAGGTGGAACGGCGCATGGAGGCCGGGGACGCCGAGGCCCGGCTGGTCTTTGACGCCATGGCCTACCAGATCGCCAAGGGCATCACGGCCCTGGTGCCGGCCTTCGATGGCGAATCGGTGGACGCCATCCTCCTCACGGGCGGCCTGGCCCGGTCCGGGAAGCTGGTGGCCGAGCTGAGTCGGCTCACCTCGGCCCTGGGCTGCCCGGTGCGCGTCTACCCCGGCGAGAACGAGATGGCCGCCCTCGCCAAGGGCGCCCTCCGCGTCCTCTCCGGCCGCGAGACCGCCAGGGACTACCCGCCGCAGGGTTGAAGCTTTCCCCTCAGTCCTCGTGGAACCGCGCGAACTCGGACACCGGCGCCCGCTCCGTGACGAGCTGGTTCTCGGGGGCCTCGGGATCGGCATAACCAAGGGCCATGCCGCAGACCAGCATCTGGTCGGGACGAAAGGCCAGCTCTTCCGCGATGACGCGATGGAAGGAGGTGAAGGCGGCCTGGGGGCAGGTGTGCAGGCCCCGGGCCCGGGCGGCGATCATGACGTTCTCCAGGAACATGCCGTAGTCCAGCCAGCTGCCCTGCTGCATGATGCGGTCGATGCTGAAGATGAGGCCCACCGGGGCGTCGAAGAACCGGTAGTTGCGGCCGTGCTGCTCGTGCATCCGCGCCTTGTCGCCCTTGCCGATGCCCAGGAGGCTGTAGAGGTCCCAGCCCACCTTCCGGCGCCGGTCCAGGTAGGGGGAGGTCCATTCCTTCGGATAGTAGGCGTACTCCTGCTGGTGTTCGGCCAGGGCCTCCGGGTCGTCGTAGAGGGTCAGGATGCGGTCGGAGAGCCGCTGCCGGGCCGCGCCCGTCAGCACGTGGACCTGCCAGGGCTGGGTGTTGGTGCCGGAGGGCGCCCGGGAGGCCACGCGGAGGAGATCCGCGATCACCTCCCGCGGCACGGGCGTGGGCAGGAAGGCGCGCATGGAATGGCGGGTGGTGATCGCGGCGTCGATGGCGGCGGTCTCGGCGGCGCTGGGCGGGTCGAACAGGTTCACGGGCGGACTCCTTCCGCCCCCATTCTGCCCGACCGCCCGCTCAGGCCAGCAGGGCCGCCAGGGCGATGGAGCTGAGCTTGGTCTTGGCGGTGTCGCCGCGGCTGCTGAGGACGCAGGGTACCTTCGCCCCTGCCACCACGGCGGCGATCTCGGCGCCACCCAGCTTGGTGCCGGCCTTGTAGAAGGTGTTGCCGGCCTCCAGGTTGGGGAAGAGCAGGCAATCGGCATCGCCGGCCACGGGGCCGCCCATGCCCTTGATGCGGGCGGAATCGGGATCGATGGCGCCGTCCAGGGCCATGGGGCCGTCCACCAGGGCGCCCCTGATCTGGCCCCGGTCCGCCATCTTCGAGAGCAGCGCGGCCTCGGCGCTGGAGCGGAGCTTGGGCTGCACCTGCTCGGAGGCCGACAGCACGGCCACCTTGGGCGTCTCGACGCCGAGGGCCTTCGCCGTGGCCACCAGGTAGCCCAGGATGGCCACTTTCTCTTTGAGCTCGGGCTCGGGGATCACGGCCACATCGCCGGCAATGAGGAGCTTGGGGTGGCCCGGGTGTTCCATGACGGTCACGTGGCTGAGGATGGCCCCGGGCTCCAGCAGGCCCTGGTCCTTGTTCAGGATGGCCTTCATGTACTTCTCCGTGCTGAGCAGGCCCTTCATGAGCAGGTCGGCCTCCCCGAAGCGGACCATGGCCACGGCCTTGGCGGCGGCCTCCGTGTCGGTGGGGGCGTGGACCATGCGGTACCGTTCCTTGGGCAGACCCAGCTCCTGGAGCACTCCCTGTATCACCGGCTCGTCGCCCACCAGGATGGCCTCCACCAGGCCCGCCTCCACCGCGGCGTTCACGGCCTCCAGGGTGTGGGCGTCGTTGGCCCAGGCCACCACCAGGCGCTTGCGGGGCCGGTCCTTCACGGCATGGAGGAGCTCATCGAGGCTGTTGATCCGCATGGCTGGAACCTGTCAAAGGGGGCCGGTACTCCGGCGGGTCCGCGAGGAAGGTAGCATGGTCCCCATGGCCGTCTCTGTGAGCTTCCGCACGTTCGCCCTGGAGCAGCTGGGACAGGTGCGCCCCGTCACCTTCCGCCCCATGTTCGGTGGGCTGACCTTCTTCGCCGAGGGCCGGGCCTTCGCCCTGGCCTCCCAGGACGTCCTCTACTTCAAGGTGGACGATTCCAACCGCCCGGATTTCGAGTCTGCAGGCATGGGGCCCTTCCTGCCCTTCGGGGATCCGGCGAAGCCCATGCAGTACTACGAGTTGCCCGCCGAGGTGTTGGAGGACCCGGAGGAGCTGGCCCGCTGGATGGGCAAGGCCATCAACGTGGCGGCCAAGGCGAAGCCCAAGGCCCGGCGGAAGTAGGCTCATGCCCGTCACCGTCATCCGTCCCGCGACCCTCGAGGACGTCGCGACTCTGGCAGACCTGGGAGGGCGCACCTTCCGCGAGACCTTCGAACCGCTCTATGATCCCGCAGACTTCGCCGCCTTCCTGGCCGAGGCCTATGGCCCCGAGATCCAGCGGGTCGAGCTGGCGGATCCCTCGCGGCCCGCCCTGGTGCTGGAGGGGGAGGGCGTTCCGGTCGGCTTCGCCCAGCTCTGGCTGGATCACCGCGAGCCTTGTGTGCCGGGGGCACGGCCCGCGGAGCTCCAGCGGATCTACCTGTTGCGGTCCGCCCAGGGCGGCGGGCGCGGTGCGGCCCTGCTGGCGGCCTGCGAGGACCTGGTCCGGGGCCGGGGAGCGGATGTCCTCTGGCTCGGCGTCTGGGAGCACAATGCCCGGGCCCTGGCCTTCTATGCCCGCAGCGGCTTCCGCGAGATGGGCGAGCACAGCTTCCGGATCGGGAGGCGGCTGGACCGGGATCTCATCCTGGCGAAGGCGCTGCCGTGAACCTCGTCCTGCTCCTGCCGGAGGACCTGGTGGCCCCCGAGCGGGCCCGCCTCATTGGGCGGCGCCTGGCCCATGTGCGCGAGGTGCACCGGGCGGCCGTGGGCGACGACCTGGCCGTGGGCCTGCTGGGCGGGAAGATGGGCCGGGGTCGGGTGCTGCGGCTTGACGACGAAGTCCTGGAGCTCTCGCTGACCCTTGAGCAGGACCCGCCGCCCAAGCTGCCCCTGACCCTGGTGGTGGCCCTGCCGCGGCCCAAGGTGTTGAACCGCGTGGTGGCGGCCAGCGCCAGCCTGGGGGCGGCGCGGCTGGTGCTTGTGAACGCCTGGAAGGTGGAGAAGGCCTACTGGTCCAGCCCCCGCATGGCCCCGGAGAACCTGCGCCAGCAGCTCATCCTGGGCCTGGAACAGGCGAAGGACACGGTGCTGCCCGAGCTGCGGCTGGCCCGCCTCTTCCGGCCCTTCGTGGAGGACGAGCTGCCGGCCCTGGTGGGCGGCGGCACGGGCCTGGTGGCCCATCCGGGCTCCGCCCAACCCTTCCCGGCGGTACTGGCGGCCCCGCTCACCCTGGCCATCGGCCCGGAGGGCGGCTGGATCGACGCCGAGGTCCAGAGCCTGCTCCGGGCCGGTCTCCGCCCGCTGGACCTGGGGCCCCGCATCCTCCGCACCGAGACCGCCCTGGCGGCCCTGGTGGGGCGGCTGGGGCTCTGATATCGTCTTGCGAGGCACAGCCCTTTCCCAGCCTGGAGGTCCCATGCGGTTCCGTTCCCTCGTCTGTCTGCTGGTGGCTGGCGCAGCGCTGTCGGCCCAGGGTCTGACGCCCCGCTTCGTCAGCTTCCCCGACGTCCACGGCGATCGCGTGGTGTTCACCTGGGAGGATGACCTCTGGCTGGGCTCGCTGAAGGGCGGCGAGGCCCGCCGCCTGACCACCCATCCCGGCGTGGAGACCATGGCCCGCTTCAGCCCCGACGGGAAATGGATCGCCTTCAGCGCCCAGTACGACGGGGGCCTGGAGGTGTACGTCATGCCCGCGGAGGGTGGCGCGCCGAAGCGGCTCACCTTCCACGGGCCCGCCCAGGTGGACGGCTGGACCGCGGACAGCACGAGGGTGCTCTTCCACGCCACCTACGGCTACAACGTGCGGCCCATCGACCGCCTCTACGCCGTGGATCTGGCGGGCCACGAGCCCGAACCGCTGCCCCTGGAGAAGGCGGTGCAGGGGGCCTTCTCGCCCGACGGTTCGAAGCTGGCCTTCAGCACCAAGGGTATTCCCGACTACTACTGGAAGCGCTACAAGGGCGGCCGGCACCAGGATCTCTGGATCGGCGACCTGAAGGCGAAGCGCTTCGAGCCGCTGACGGACTACGTGGGTCGCAACGCCTATCCCATGTGGGCCGGGGGCAAGGTGCTCTTCGTGTCGGACCGGGGCCCGAGCCAGCTCTCGAACCTCTACGAGGTGGATCCCGCCACCAAGGCCGTGACCCCCCTCACGGACGTGAAGGCCTTCGACGTGCAGCAGCCCAGCACAGATGGCCACACGGTGGTCTTCGAGCAGGGCGGCTACCTGCAGGCCCTGGACCTGGCCACCCGCACCGTGAAGCAGGTGCCCCTCACCACCGTCAGCGACGCCTGGAAGGTCGCGCCCCGCACCGTGAACCCCCGGGACTGGATCCAGTCCATGAGCCTGGTGGGCACCACCGCCGTCTTCGATGCCCGCGGCGATGTGTTCCTCGTGCCCTCGGACGCCGCCAAGCCCACGGTGGACCTCACGAAGACCCCAGGCATCCGGGAGCGCTTCCCCCGTCTCTCGCCGGACGGCAAGCGGGTGGCCTACTTCAGCGATGCCAGCGGAGACTACGACCTCTACGTCCAGTCCGCGGAGGGCGGCGCCGTCGAGCGCATCCCCACGGGCCTGAAGACCGCCCTCTACCACCTGGAGTGGAGCCCCGACGGCACGAAGCTCCTCTTCGGCGACAAGAGCTTCGCCCTCTACGTCATGGACGTGGCCGCGAAGAAACTCACCAAGGTGGACGAGTCCCACGAGCTGAAGAACGACCAGTTCACCTGGGAGGCCAGCGACTACGCCTGGTCCCCGGATTCGCAGTGGGTGGCCTACTCCTTCGTGGCGCCCAACCGCAACAGCCGCATCTTCCTGGCCAACGTGGCCACCGGGAAGCGCATCGCCCTCACGGATGGTTTCTTCGACAGCCTGGATCCGCGCTTCGACCTGGACGGCAGCACCCTCTACTTCCTGAGCTACAGCAACTTCCACACCCAGCTCGACGCCAGCCAGGACAACCACATCCAGCCCGCGCCGACCCAGGTGATGGCCGTGAAGCTGAAGGCCGGCGACGACAAGGGCGCCTTCCGCATCGACGCCGAGGGGCTCCAGGACCGCATCACCCCCCTGCCGGTGAAGCCCGGGAACTTCTTCCACCTGAAGGCAGGGAAGGGCATGGTGGGCTGGGACGAGGCCGCCGGCTGGGACGAGGCCGTGGAGGAGGAGGTCTACCAGCCCCGGGGCGCGGACAAGTGGAAGGTCCACGTCTTCGAGACGGGCCCCAAGAAGGAAACCGTGCTGACGGACACCGTGAGCGACTGGACCCTGGATTCCGAGGGCAAGCGGGTGCTCATCCGGAAGGGCGTCGCCTATCACACGGGCGACGTGGCGGACTGGCTGAAGACCAAGGCCCTGCCGGCCAAGCTGGACACGGACCGCATGGCCATGACCGTGGAGCCCCGCGCCGAGTGGAAGCAGATCTTCGAGGACACCTGGCGCTGGTACCGGGACTTCTTCTACGACGTGAACATGAACGGGAACGACTGGTCGGCCATCCACGACCAGTTTGCCGCCTGGCTGCCCTCGCTCAATTCGCGCCAGGAGCTGAACTGGCTCCTGAGCCAGATGGTGGGGCAGCTCTGCGTGAGCCACACCTATGTCAGCGGAGGCGACCTGGGGCCTTCGAAGCTCGCGCCCAGCCTCACCTTCCCCGGCCTCCTCGGCGCGGACCTGAAGGCCGAGGGCGGCGTCTACCGCTTCGCCCGCGTCTTCGGCCCCACGCCCTACGCCCCTGACCTGAAAGCCCCCCTCGCGGGCCAGGTGAAGGAGGGCGAGTACCTCCTGGCCGTAGACGGGAAACCCCTGCGGGCCCCCGAGGCCGTGGAGTCGTTCCTGCAGGTGGTCAAGGGCCAGAAGGTGGCCCTCACCGTGAACGCCAAGCCCACCCTGACGGGCGCCCGCACGGTCGAAGTGGAGCCTGTCGCCAATGACGGTTCCCTCCGCTACGAGCGGTGGGTGGCGGACAACATCGCCAAGGTGGACAAGCTTTCCGGCGGCCAGCTGGGCTACCTGCACCTCACCGCCATGGGTGAGCAGAACATCGGCCAGTTCGACAAGTTCTGGCGGGCGTTCCGGCACAAGAAGGGCATCGTGGTGGACGTGCGCGGCAATGGCGGCGGCTGGACCGAGTTCTTCATGATCGACAAGCTGGAGCGCCAGCAGGTGGGCTTCAACGTCCTGCGGGGAATGGGTCCCTTCCGCTACCCTGGCACCGCCTCGGACGGCCGCTACGTCTTCCTCACCAACGAGCAGAACGGCAGCGACGGGGAAGCCTTCCTGGAGCATGTGAAGGCCCGGAAGCTCGGCACCATCGTGGGTGTCCCCAGCTGGGGCGGCCTCGTGGGCATCATCAACACCCAGTTCACCGTGGATGGCGGCCGCGTCGAGCAGAGCAACAACGCCTTCTACGGCAGGGAAGGGAAGTGGTGGGTGGAGAACCACGGCGTGGATCCCGACGTCGTCCTGGACAACGACCCCGCCAGCCTCCTCGAGGGCCACGACCGCCAGCTCGAGGTGGGTGTCGAGACCCTGCTGAAGCAGTTGAAGGACCGGCCCACCCCGGCCTTCCCGCCCGTCCCGGCCTATCCCAAGCGGTGACGGCTCGGACGAACTCGAACCCGCCCCGAAGAAGCGAAGGCCACGAAGGGAATCCCCTTTCGTGGTCTTCGCGCGTGGGGGTCAGTCCAGTTCCATGGCTGTCAGCTGATCGTTCTTCCAGGTGAGACCCAGGCTGCCGCCGCCGGCGAGGGGGCAGGTCATGCGGACCTCGCGGCCGAAGGGGCCCCCATGGATGGACACCCGCGTGTGGGCCTCGGCGAAGGTGGCGGGCGGGGCGGCGAGGGCGGCCTGGCGCGCCTGGCGCAGGGCCAGGAAGGCCCCCAAGTCCGCAGGGGTGTGCGACAGTCCTGGGCGATCCAGCAGGCTGCGGGCGCCGGCCTCGGTGCCAAGGGTCACGGCGGTGTCCCGGAAGCGCCGCCACAGCTGGTCGAACTCGGCGTCGCGGAGGCGGCGGACTTGGGCGATCAGGCCCTCTCGGCTGTCCGCCAGCAGGAGGCTGGAGATGCCTTCGCCTCTGGGCCCCGGCCCGAAGAGGCCCCGGCGGCGCACGGTGAGGTCCATCCAGGTGCCGCCTTCGCCCCGTACCCGGATGCGGGCCTGGTTGGGGCCCACGAAGCTGATGAACCCGCGCCGGTCCCGGCGGGGTTCCTGCTCTGGAAGCGTGAGGCCGGGGCGGAGGGGGCGGACGGTGTCGAGGAAGGCCTGTTCGGTAGGGTAGCCGTCGCGGAGATCGGGATTCTTGGCGTAGAGGTCGCGGGCCCCCTCGTCCGTCGCCAGCCGGGCCACGATCGTCCGGGCCAGGGGCCAGGCCTGCCGCCGCGCCGCCTGCTGGTACGTGACCAGGGCCGCGATGAGCAGGGCCACGACCACGGCGATGCCCGCGAGGACCTTCAGCCAGCCCGGGAACCGGGACGGGGCTGATGGCGTGAAGGTATTCCAGGACGCATCGTGCATAGAGGCTCCGGGAAGCTTACGGCCGCTGACGCCAAGGGGTTATGGGCCGACCGAGGCCTCGGCGAAGTCCACGGTATACGCTCCGTCCCGCATCAACGGGACGGCGCTGCCATCCGGCATCCGCAGGTCCACTGAGATCACCATTACGTCCGGCTGGGTCTCGGGGACGTAGACGCGGTCGATGTGGATGACGGCCTCGGGGCCGGAGAACTGGGCGGGCCCCACCTGGCCGCCGAAGTGGTCGCTGCGGCCGAAGGCAAGGTGCAGGCCCAGCTTCTCGTCCAGCAGGATCTCGCCCACGGGCTTCACGCCGAAGGCCGCGAGCACGCCGAGACCCAGCTCCGCGAGGTTCCCGTAGGCGGGCTCCTTCGCCAACAGGGCCGCTTCTTCCCGGGACTCCGGCCCCTCCGAGATCACCGTCACGGCCCGGTTCGCTTCGATGCGGTAGCGCACAATCTCGGTGCCGAACTGCACCGGCATGATGCCCGCGGTGCGGCTGGGATCGTCCTCCCGCTCGCCCTCGTAGGGCACGATGTAGGCCTCGCCGGAGGGCAGGTTGCCCGCCACGCCGGGCGTCGGCAGCAGGCCGCCGGAGGCGTGGGCCGTCCGGAACCGCAGGTCCAGGTGCAGCTCGCAGGGGCCCGCCGGTGTGTCGAAGCGCAGCTCCGCGCCCTCGGCCCGGTCCAGCAGGCGCTTGAGGATGCCCACGCGGCGGTTCACCTCGCCGTAGTCCAGGCGCAGGGCCGGGATCATGTCGGTCCGGAAGCCGCCCATGGTGGCGGCCCGGATGGGATGGTGTTTCGCCGCCAGCTTGAGGGGTGCGGTGGCTGAGAACTTCGTGAGGGCGATAAGCAGGGGGTGGTGGGCGTAGAGAGCCGCGAAGGGTCGGGCCTCTGCAGGGGCCAGGTCCTCGGCGCGGCTGGGCAGGGGGCCACCGGCGTGGATCCAGACCTGGTCCGGCAGGTCTCCGTTGTTGGTATGGACGTTGGGATACAGCGCCAGATGGGTATCGAAGCCCAGGGTTCCGCGCTGGGCCGAGAGTGCCGCCTTCCATTCGGCGGCCATGGCCCGACGGGCCTTCCAGGTCGCCTCGTCGGGCACCTTCGCGTCCGGCAGGTCCACCAGGATCGCGAGGTCGCCCTCGCCGGGTTGGGGCTGGAAGACACGACTCACCAGGGCCGCCAGTTCCTCGCCGCTGAGCCGATCGTCCATGGACGCCACCTCCCAGTCCGGAGGATGGCGGAAGGGGACGGGGCTTGTCGAGCAGGCCGTCTATGATGGAGGGGCGGTGGCCCTGTTCCACCTGGGTTCGGGTGGTGGCATGGCGAAGAAGAAGGGATGGGGGCGGAGGATTCTGAAGGGCCTTGCCTGGCTGGTGGGCGGCTTCGTGGGCCTCACGGCGCTGCTGGTGCTGGTGCTGCGCTTCGTTCCGGTGCCGGTGTCGGCGCTGATGGTGGAACGGCGGGTGACCTCCTGGACGGGCTCGAAGCCCTACGCACCCCACCACCGGTGGGTGGCCCTGGATGAGATCTCTCCGAACATGGGCGTGGCCGTCATCGCCGCCGAGGACCAGAACTTCCCCGAGCACTTCGGCTTCGACTGGCAGGCCATCGAGAAGGCCTACACCCACAATGAGCACAGCCGGCGGAAGCGGGGCGCCTCCACGGTCTCCCAGCAGACCGCCAAGAACCTCTTCCTCTGGGAGTCCCGGTCCTGGGTGAGGAAGGGCTTCGAGGTGTGGTTCACGCTGCTGCTGGAGACGGAGTGGTCCAAGCGCCGGATCCTGGAGGTCTACCTGAACATCGTGGAGTTCGGTGATGGCGTCTATGGCGTGGAGGCGGCCTCCCGCACGTACTTCGGCAAGCCGGCCCGCCAGCTCACGCCCTCGGAGGCGGCCCTCCTGGCCGCGGTGCTGCCCAACCCCCACAAGTACCGGGTGAATGCCCCCAGCGAGTACGTGCGTGGCCGCCAGGCCTGGATCCTGAACCAGATGCGGCAGCTGGGCGGTGGCCAAGTGGTGAAGGAACTCGGGACCTGATGGGGCTGAATCCAGGCCGTGGCCCGCACCCCTGGCCAGGCTCAGGTCAGGGCGTCCACCAGACCAGACATCCGGGGTCCAGGGAGGACCGGAGGTCCACCGTGCCCTGGGTGATCTCGCCGGCGGGGTCCTGGTCGAAACGCTGCGCCAGTCCGACGGGCTGGCCGGGTCTCCCAGCGATGCCGACCCAGGCATCGCGGCCCGATCGTTTGGCCGTGTAGAGGCACCGGTCCGCGATCCGCACCTGGTCCTCCCAGGAAGTGGATTCGGGAAGCTCGGTCTGGAAGGGGAAGAGGGAGAAGCCGATGGAGCAGGTGAGCCGGTGGGGGGCACTGGTCTCAAGGTCGAAGACGTGGTCCCGCACGGCCTGGTGGAGACGGGCCGCCACCGAGGCGGCGCCGTCCAGATCCGAGGTGTGCCCCACGAAGAGGATCTCCTCGCCGCCCCACCGCACGAGGAAGTCCGATTCGCGGGCCTCGCGCTGGAGGATGTGAGCGAGCTGCTCCAGGGCCCGGTCCCCGGCCGCGTGGCCCCAGGTGTCGTTCACCTGCTTGAAGTGGTCGAGGTCGAGCATGGCGAAGACGAGCCGGGATTCCGGCCCGGGATCCGCGATGCGGCCCGCCAGGTGGGCGCGTTGCAGGCGCTGCACCAGGGCAAGGGCCGGCGGCAGTTCCTGCGCCAGGTAGCGCCGGTTCCGCAGGCCCGTGAGGGCGTCGGTCATGGAGATGGTGGTGAGGGCCAGGTTGCTCAGCTCGAGCGCGCCAGTGCGCTCGCGAACCAGGGACTCCAGCGCCTCGGTGCGATTGCGGAGGCGGCGGGTCCGCCAGTGGAGATAGCCCGCCGCGCCCAGTCCGACCAGCCCGAGCCAGAGGGTCCAGGCCCACCACCGTTGCCACCAGGGGTGGAGGATGCGGAACTGGACCGAGGTGACGGGACCCACGCCGTCGTCATCCAGCAGGGTGCGGACCTCCAGGCGGTAGCTTCCGGGCGCAAGGGCCGGATAGCGGGCCTCCCGCACGTCCGTGTCCATCCAGTCCTCGCCCAGCCCGATCATGCGCGTCTGGTAGCGCAGCCGTCCCTCGTACTCGTAGGCAAGGGAGCTGAATCGAACCGACAGCGTACGGTCCGAGGAGGCGACATCGTCCAGCACCCAGGTCCCCTGGATGGCCTGGTGCCAGTCTAGACGGCCCAGGCGCAGGCTCGTGATCAGCGGGGCCGACAGCGGGGCGGCGGCGTGACCCAGGTCGGGGATATGGTGCAGGAGGCCCGTCGTGGTGCCGAACCAGATGTCCCCATTGGGATCCACCCAGGTGCTGAAGGGGTTGCAATCCGTGCCGACCAGGCCGTCCGCGCGCTTGAAGAGCCGCAGACCGCGGGCGTCCACCCGCTGGACGCCCCGGGGGCCTCCCACCCAGAGGCGGCCCTGGCCGTCCGATGCCAGGCTGTACACGCTGTCGCTGGCGAGCCCCTGCGCCCGGCCCAGGTGGCCGAGCACCCGCGGAGCATTGCCATTGAGGTCCACGTGGGTGAGACCCATGGGTTCCAGGTAGGCGATCCAGGCCGTGCCGTCGGGCAGGGAGGCCATGGCCCAGACTGGGGCGGGCTTGAGGCCGATGTCCTGGCCCCAGCTGCGCCAGGTCGTCCCGTCGAAGCGCGCGAGTCCGTGATCGCCGGCGACCCACAGCCGGCCATGCGTGTCCTGCTGGAGGGCCGTCACCTGGCCCTGCGGCGAGAGGCCGGGGATCTCCGCCGGCTGGAAGGCCCACTGGCCGCCGCGGCGAACCATGTGCTGGAGGCCCGCGTCCGTGGTGGCGATCCAGAGCGAGTCGGGCCCGTCCCAGCGCAGGGCCACGGGCAGCCACAGGGAGGGCGAGGCGGGCAGGGGGATGTGCTCAATGCGGGTGCGGCCTGGGTCGATGCGCACGAGGAAGGGATGCTCGCCGCCGCCCCAGAGGGATCCGTCCGGGGCCTCCGCCAGGGCGTAGCAGACGAGCCCGTGGCCGCCGGGGAAGGGTTCCGGCCCCTTCGGCCCCATGCGGGCCAGGCCGTCGCTGGTATCCACCCAGAGGACGCCGGCGTGGTCGCGGAGGAGCCCCCAGGTGCTGTCCGCGGGCAGGCCGTCCAGCTGGGTGAAGTTCTCCCAGCTCGCACTGCCCATCAGGCGGTGGAGGCCCTGGCTCGCCACCCACAGGTTCCCGTCACGGTCCACCAGCGCCTGGTTGGCCCACCCCAGGGGAAGGCCCCGGCTGGCGTCGATCATCCGCCACCGGCCCGAGGATTCGACCTGGAGCAGCCCCTTGGCGGTGGGCACGAAGAAGTCCGCTCCGCCGTCGGGCACGAGGGATTCCTCGTAGAAGCTGATGGCCAGGGGCGGCAGGTTTCCCGGAAGGGGGGTGAAGGCCCTGACACCCGCGCGGAGCATCCGGATCGTGGATGGGGTGCGGATCCAGAGGGTCCCTGCCCGGTCCACCAGCATGGCCTTTACGGGCTCAGCGGGCACGCCCTCCTGGGGTCCGAGGGCGGCCCAGGCGCCGGATGCGTCGAGGCGGCGCACGCTGCCGTTGGTGCCGGCCCAGACACCGTCAGGGCCCTGGATCAGGGAATAGGCCGGGCCTCCGGGCCAGCCCGGAACGGGCGTGAAGAGCCCGGCGCCCTCCTCCCAGAAGAGGCCCGACTCGGAGGCCACCCAGAGGCGGCCGCCGTGGTCCACGAGCAGGGCGCGGATCCGGGCCTTGGCCAGGGCCTGGTCCGGGGCGAGCCGGTGGATGCGGCCGTCCCGATCGAGGAGGCAGAGCCCGGCGCGGGTGCCGATCCAGAGGCGACCGTCCGGTTCGGGTGCGAAGGCGCGCACCCAGGCCGCGGGAAGGCCCTCCTCCAGTGACCAGAGCCGGAAGGTCGTGCCATCGAACTGGTAGGCGCCGCCCTCGGTGCCGATCCATAGGAAGCCGGCGGAATCCTGGGCCAGTGTCGTGATGCTGGAATGAAGCAGGCCCTCCTGGGATCCGTAGGCCCGGAAGGCCATGCGCCCGGAGCGCGGTATCCCCGCTGCGCCCAGGAAGGCGCAGGCGAGAAGGACGCTGGACAGGGCTCGCAGGGAGCGGAGGAGGCAGAACATAGGCCTGATTATCGGGGCTTCCATGCTAACCGGGATCCTGCCAGTGCGCCGGAAGCTGCGACCAGACGCGCTTTTTGTGACATCGGCCCCTGTCACCCTGAACAAAGGCGATAAGATGATCCTCTCTGATGGAGGAATCTGGTTATGAAGACTCCCGTTCGCGTGGCCGTCACCGGCGCAGCCGGCCAGATCGGATACAGCCTGCTTTTCCGCATCGCCAGCGGCGCGATGCTCGGGGATGACCAGCCGGTGATCCTCCAGCTCCTCGAGATCACCCCGGCCCTGAAGGCCCTTCAGGGCGTGGTCATGGAGCTCAAGGACTGCGCCTTCCCCCTCCTGGCGGGCGTGACGACCTCCGACGACCCCAAGGTGGCCTTCAAGGACGCGGACTTCGCGCTGCTCGTCGGCGCCCTGCCGCGCAAGGCCGGCATGGAACGCAGCGACCTCCTCTCCGCGAACGGCGGCATCTTCAAGCCCCAGGGCGAGGCCCTGAGCGAAGTGGCCAGCCGCGACGTCAAGGTGCTGGTGGTGGGCAATCCCGCCAACACCAACGCGCTGATCGCCCTGTCCAACGCGCCCAAGCTCAAGCCCAGCCAGTTCCACGCCATGGTGCGCCTGGACCACAACCGCGCCATCTCCCAGCTCGCGGAGAAGACCGGCAAGCCTGTCACCGCCATCAAGAAGATGACCATCTGGGGCAATCACAGCACCACCCAGTTCCCTGACCTGTACCATGCTGAGGTGGACGGCAAGAACGCCCACGCTCTGGTCAACGACCACGAGTGGTACGAGAAGACCTTCATCCCCACCGTGGCCAAGCGCGGCGCGGCCATCATCGAGGCCCGCGGCCTCAGCAGCGCCGCCAGCGCCGCCAACGCCGCCATCGACCACATGCGCTCCTGGGCCCTGGGCACCCCCGAGGGCGACTGGACGAGCATGGCCTTCCCTTCCGACGGCAGCTATGGCGTGCCGGAGGGTCTGGTCTTCGGCTACCCCGTCACCGTGAAGAACGGCAAGGTCGAGATGATCAAGGGCCTCGACATCAACGACTTCAGCCGCGCCAAGATCGACGCCACTGCCAAGGAGCTCGAAGAGGAGCGCCAAGCCGTCCGTCAGCTTGGGCTCGTGAAGTAGCCTGAGCCGCTTCGTCACCTGAAAAGGCAGGGGGTCCGCCCCCTGCCTTTTTCCTGCCCATCCGGCGGCCATGGCGTGACATACCCGTGAGCCTATCTTCGGATCAGGCCCGGAGGTGGATCATGGCGGATACCCTCGAACGGCGTCACACCTGGAGCCGCATCGTCGGTGTGGAGCGGCGGAAGGCCGCATTCCGCTACCTGAGCGGACGGCCGCTGCCGGACCCCACCCGGCTGGAGGACGAGGACTTCCAGCGGGCGGAGCGCGAACGCGAACGCGAAGGCGAGCGAGAGAAGTCCAGGCATGTGGAGCGCAAACCCTGGAACCCCTGGGACGATCCGGACCGGTTCGGCTAGCCATCCGGATGTCTTGACAGGGAACGCCTCCTGGCGGAAATTATCGGGGCATTCAGGATGTCCATGCCCCGCGTCGCGTTCACGCGCAACCTTCAGCGCCATGTGGCCTGCCCCCCCTGCCTGGTCGGCGGAGCGACCGTCCGGGAGAGCCTGGACGCGGCCTTCGCCCTCTACCCCAGGGCCCGGGGCTACGTGCTGGACGAGCACGGCGCCCTGCGCCAGCACATGGCCATCTTCGTGGACGGGGACCCGGTCGAGGATCGCCGGATGCTGGGGGATGCGGTGTCCGCGACGGCCGAAATCCTCGTCATGCAGGCCCTTTCAGGAGGTTGAGTGATGATGTCCGACCAGCTGCTGGTATCCACCCGCAAGGGACTCTTCTCTGCCCGACGGACGGCGCGGGGCGTCTGGGATCTCGATTCGGTCGCCTTCCTGGGCGACAACGTCTCCCTGGTCATGGCCGACCGCCGCGATGGCGCCTGGTACGCGGCCCTGGACCACGGCCACTTCGGGGCCAAGCTCCACCGGTCCCGCGACCGCGGGGCCACCTGGACGGAGATCGGCGTGCCCGCCTATCCCGCGCCTCCCGAGGGCCACGTGGAGAAGGACTTCCTGGGCCGGGAGATCCCCTGGCGGCTCATCCGCTTCTGGGCCCTGGCGCCCGGCCTGGCCTCGCAGCCGGGCCTGCTCTGGGCGGGCACCATCCCCGGCGGGCTCTTCCGGAGCGAGGATCACGGAGACACCTGGCAGCTTGTGGAATCCCTCTGGCACATGCCGGAGCGGCGCAAGTGGGCTGGTGGTGGCGCGGACGCGCCGGGCCTCCATTCCATCTGTGTGGATCCCCGCGACGGCAACCGGGTGGCCGTCGCCATCTCCAGCGGCGGGGTTTGGATCACGAAGGACCTGGGGAAGACCTGGACCGCCCACACGAAGGGCATGCGGGCGGACTACGCGCCGCCTGAGCTGGTGGAGGCCCCGGAATCCCAGGACCCCCACCACATGGTGCAGTGCCCTGGCGCCCCGGACACCTACTGGATCCAGCACCACAACGGCATCTTCCGCAGCACCGACAATGCCATGACCTGGACCGAGATCACCGACGTGAAGCCTTCCGTCTTCGGTTTTCCCGTGGTGGTGCATCCGAAGGATCCCAACACCGCCTGGTTCGTGCCGGCCATCAAGGACGAGCGCCGCATTCCCGCCGAGGGCAAGGTGGTGGTGAACCGCACCCGCGATGGCGGCCGTACCTTCGAGACGCTGCATCGCGGCCTGCCCCAGGCCTGGGCCTACGATCTGGTCTACCGCCACGCCCTGGACCTGGACGCCTCCGGCGAGCGGCTGGCCTTCGGCTCGACCACGGGTTCCGTCTGGATCAGCGAGAACGGCGGCGACGACTGGATCACCCTGGCCGAGCACCTGCCGCCGGTCCATGCCGTGATCTTCGTCTGAGGGCGGGCGCCCAGCTAGGCTGGGTGAGGCCGGTCCTGACCCGGCCGTTCGCAGGAGGCCAGGTGGAGGAGGCGAGGATCGTGTTCCAAGGGGACCGGCTGTGGCTCGCCGCCGTCCCCGCCCTTCCCGACGTGGAGGCGCAGGTCCAGTTGCGGCTGCCCGAAGGCCACCTCGCGCTGAGGGTGGCCGAGGATCATCCCGTGCCCGAAGGCGTGGAAGCCCTGGGCCTGCGCGAGGCCCATGCCCTGATGGCGGCGGAGGACTGGGCACGCGCGGGCCGGGCCTACCAGTGGCTGGATTGGGAGGCGGGCCACCGGTTCTGCGGGACCTGCGCCACCCCCCTGGAGCCCGGCGAGGGCCATGGTCGCCACTGCCCGGCTTGCGGCCGGACGGTCTTCCCTTCGAACGCCACGGCCATCATCGTGCTCATCGGACGCGGCGAGGGCCCGGACCGGGAACTGGCCCTGGCCCGCTCGCCCCACTTCAAGCCCGGCGTGTACAGCGCCGTGGCGGGCTTCACGGAGCCCGGCGAGTCCCTGGAGCAGGCCGTGCATCGGGAGGTGGCCGAGGAACTGGGCATCCGCATCCAGAACCTGCGCTACTTCGGCAGTCAGCCCTGGCCCTTCCCCAACGGACTCATGGTGGCCTTCCTGGCGGACCACCTCGCCGGGGAACTGAGGCCCGATCCCGCCGAACTGGAGGACGCCCGCTGGTTCCGTCTGGACGGACTGCCCCAGCTGCCCAGTCCCCTCAGCATCGCGCGGTGGATGCTGGATGCGGCGGTGGCCGGAAACACCTAGCCCTTCCCCGCGAGCACCCGCAGCACCAGCTCCGGCTGGTTGCGCAGGAAGGCCTCCCGGCGGGAGGAGGGGATTACCGCCAGGAAGCAGGTGTCCTCGGCCACGGCGGTGGCGTCCTGGGGCCGGTCCCGGAGGTAGGCCTCCAGACCCAGGAACCCCTCCGGCAGGTCCCGGGCGGCGAGGAGTTCGGTGCCGGCGGAACCCTCCAGCCGCACGGTGCCCATGGCCAGCTGGAAGAGGGGGGCGCGCTCCCCGGCCTTGAAGAGCAGTTCCCCCGGCTGGGCGAGGCGGCGCTCGGCGCCCAGGTCGAAGCGGCTGCGCAGGTCCCGCAGGGCGTCGTTGGCCTCCTGCAGGCGGCGGGTGAATTGCTGGCACACGATGCGGGTCAGCCCGGGGAAGCCCTCCATGATGGCGTCCACGTGCGCCGGCTTCAGGCACAGGGCCTGGCAGCTCCCCACGGCCCGCACGGTGGCGGTGCGCTGCTGGGCCCCGAAGTAGGCCATCTCGCCTACGATGCTGGGCCGGCCGGGCTCGCATTCCAGCTGGGCCAGGGTGCGCTGGGATCCGTCGGCCTCGCGCCGCTCGACCACCAGGCTGCCCCGGAGGACGATGAACAGATCCTGCGAGGTCTCCCCCTCCACCACCAGCCGTTCGCCGTCCCGGTAGCGCAGGAGGGCGATGTCGGGGCACCCGGCCAGGAGGGGGCGGATCTCCGGCGCGGCATCCAGGTTCATCCGGTCCAGGTCAAGGGGTTCGGGCATGGCAACTCCTGCCATTTCATCGGCCGGCCGGTCCGGATGCCCAAGCCCGGGGCAGGGGTGGCGATGGATGCTGGGTCGGAGCGGGGGATCGCGGTACCCTGAAGGTTTCCGCGGGACAAGCTTCCGTTCCGCCTCAGCCTCCGGGAATCCATGGTCGCCTTCGCCAACGTCAGCAAACAGTACGGCAAGCAGGTGCTCTTCATCGACGCCGACTTCCAGCTCAATCCCGGCGAGAAGGTGGGGCTGGTGGGCCCCAATGGCGCCGGCAAGTCCACCCTGTTCCGCATGATCGTGGGCGAGGAATCGCCCGACGACGGCGTGGTGAGCCTGCCCAAGAAGCTCACCATCGGCTACTTCCGGCAGGAGGTGGATGGCATGGCCGGCCGGTCCGTGCTGGACGAGGCCATCGTCGGCAGCGGACGCCTGGGCGACCTGCATCACGAGCTGGCGGACCTGGAACATGGGATGTCCGATCCCGACCGGGCCGACGAGCTGGAGGCCATCCTGGAGCGCTTCGGCCACGTCCAGGAGGAGTACCAGCACCTGGGCGGCTACGAGCTGGAGGCCAAGGCCCGGGCCTGCCTGCAGGGGCTGGGCTTCGAGGACGGGCAGATCGATGGCGACGTGGGCGCCCTCTCCGGTGGCTGGAAGATGCGCGTGTCCATGGCCAAGGTGCTGCTGGGCCAGTTCGACGTGCTGCTGCTGGACGAGCCCACCAACCATCTGGACATCGAGAGCATCCTCTGGCTGGAGCAGTTCCTGAAGGCCTCGCCGGCCACCCTGCTGATGACCAGCCACGACCGCGACTTCATGAACCGCATCGTCACCAAGGTGCTGGAGATCGATGGCGGCGACATCGTCACCTACTCCGGCGACTACGACTTCTATGTCCGGGAGCGGGAGATCCGCGAGACCAACCAGGAGGCCGCCTACGCCCGGCAGCAGGCCAAGCTGGCCAAGGAGCAGCGCTTCATCGAGCGGTTCTCCGCCCATGCCGCCAAGGCTGCCCAGGTGCAGAGTCGCGTGAAGGCCCTGGACAAGATCGAGCGCATCGAGCTGCCCAAGAAGCGCCGCGTGGTGAAGTGGGATTTCCGCATTCCCGGCCGCTCCGGCGACGACGTGGCCATGCTGAAGGGCGTCACCAAGCGCTACGGCACCCGCGCCCTCTACGATGGCTTCGACTTCCATATCCGGCGCGGCGAGCGCTGGTGCGTCATGGGCAAGAACGGCGCCGGCAAGTCCACCCTGCTCAAGATGGTGGCCGGCGTGCTGGCGCCGGACGCGGGCGAGGTGAAGCTGGGCGCCAGCCTCAAGCTGGGCTACTTCGCCCAGCAGAGCCTCGATCTGCTGGACGCCGATCTGACCGTGCTGGAGCAGCTGCAGAAGGACTTTCCGCTGGAAGGCCTGGGCGTGCTGCGGAACCTGCTGGGCGCGTTCCAGTTCAGCGGCGACGAGGTGGACAAGCGCATCCGGTCGCTCTCGGGGGGCGAGAAATCGCGCCTGGCCATGGCCCGCATGCTCTTCGATCCGCCCAACTTCCTGGTGCTGGACGAGCCCACCAACCACCTGGACCTGGCCACCAAGGAGATGCTGGTGGATGCGCTCAAGGACTTCGAGGGTACTCTCCTCTTCGTGAGCCACGACCGCGCCTTCCTCCGCGGTCTCGCCACCCGCGTCCTCGAACTGGGCGGTGACGAGCATCCCGGCCCCTTGCCCTTTCTCGGCACCTACCGGGAATACGTCGAGAAGACCGGACGCGAGGCACCAGGCGTGCACAACTAGGGCCGAGGCGCATCGCCACGCAGGCGCGCTCCTAGCCCACGGCCTCGTCCGCGTCCCCGTACCCGCATTCCAGGAATTCGGGGAAGGTCCTGGAGATCCAGCCTTCGTCCAGTTCACGCTGCTCGAAATAGTCGCCGATCTGATGTTCACAACTCGCGCAGACCGCGAAGGAGGGGCCGGAAAGGTTCTGCTCCCGGTCGAGGAGCAGGTGTTTTTCGGCCCAGGGACAACCGAGGATGAGGAGCCAGCTTCCCTTGCCGGATGGATCCTTGGTCGTGATGTGGTCCATGGAGGTTCTCCATGAAGCAGCGGGTCCGAGGATCCGGATCACTGCACCCGAAAGGGCCGGGGAGGAGGAAAGGGCCGTCCGTTCCTTACACCTCAATCGCAATGTCATCCCAGGTGATGCAGGCGTAGGTTAGCTGGATTCGCCCCGGTGTCGAAGGAATTCGTGGGCGCCTCGCGAGGTAGCCCCGCATGCTCCTCGATCTACTCGACTTCCTGGATGGGAAGACCCCGGCCACCTCAAAGAACCGATCCCTCGGGAGGTTCCGGCGGATGATCTGGAGGATTTCCGGGGGCATCTTCCCCTTCGAGAACCGCGGCCTCGCCAGCCGCGTCCTCGAATTGGGAAGCGACGAGCACCCCGGCCCCTTGCCCTTCCTCGGCACCTACCGCGAATGCGTCGAGAAGACCGGGTGAGAGGCGCCGGGCGTGCATTAATGACGGCGGACATTGGAGTGAAAGAGAGAAAAGATTCACCACGAAGACACGAAGGAAGGAAGAAGGACAAAAGGCGGTCGATAAAAGAAGGGCGGGATCCCGCACCCGCCACTCAGCGCAGTTGAAGGCCTTGTAGTCCGCGCTCCAGACCTGGTTTTCGGTGCCCTTGAAAGTGATCGCATTAGTGAGTGTGTTTCGCCCATGGCTCGCCAGCTGGGCAACCAGCGCCCGTGTCACCCGCTGGAAGGTCCGGGTCTGCTTGAAGGCCCCGCGCCACCGATCCAGGTTTGCCTTGAATTGACGCAGCACCGACATGAATCCTCCGGGAACTTACAAGCGGATCACCGAACGGAATCTTCGTTATCCGGGTTGAACGGGCGACTCGCTTGAACGACAAGCATCCACCAAGGTTGCTTGGTGCTTGCTTCGGCGAAGGATCTGAGAAAAAAGGCTGTGGTGGGTTAGGCTGTTGTCTGAACCTACGGTGAACCATGGCTCGCACACGAACAACCACGTCTACTGTCGTCAGCACCCCAGCGGTGGCAACCCTGTTCAAGTTGGCTACGACGGAAAAGTTTTCAAACGAAGCTGAAGTTGATGCCTACGCCTTGGAAGCGCTGAAGAAGGCCGGGTATCGGATCAAACTTCGTAAGTCTGGGAATGCAAAGATTGACCAACATTGGCCGAGTAAGTCGGTCAAAGGTACGGGTAAGGGTGCGCCCGATACTCTTTTGTTTGTTCCAGAAAGCGATAGACCTGTTGCGGTCCTCGACAACAAAGCGCCTACAGAGTCTGCACAAAGTGGATTAAATGATTCCCAATATTATATCGAAGGCTTGCGAAAATCCTTGCCAAACGAACCATCACTCCCGCGAATTGCCGCCGGTTATAATGGAAAAGAGTTGCTCCTAAGCTACCTCAACAATGATGGGAAATGGGTTCCACTAAAGCACAATGGCGTTGAGCTTCGAGATTCTTTCCCTTCACCCGCTTTCATCCGAAATGGGATATCCTCTGACGGGAACTTCATCGCATTCCATGGACCAGCTACGGCGACCGACCTTCGATTGCTTCTTCCAAAGCTTAAGACTTTGTACAGAGTGATTCCCGTTCTGGCATCAGGCCGCGCCCCGATTGATTTCACAATTGCAATGCTGACTCTTCGGTTACTTGTTGAACAACATCCCGATTGGGGGTCATGGGCCGAACAACCCATTTTCTCTCCGGGAACAAAGTCCCCGGACCACAGCATTCGCGAGCGTCTCGTCGTTCTTGCCAAGCGGGTCCTGGCGGACAGGGAATCAAAAAAACGATATGGTGATATCTTCAAATTCCATGAAAAAAGTGACACTAGTGAAGTTGCCTTTTCTTTTGTGGATGTTGTCGAACAAATTTCTGAAGACACTGGACATTTTGTTAAGCTTTTTGAGTTGCTTGATGCCCTTCCTCCCCTCCAGGGCGCTAATTTTGATATTTTTGGTGAGGTGTACCAATCTATTGGTGATGAAGCAACAAAAAAGGCGCTCGGAGAATTTTTTACAGGTAGGCACATCATTGCAGGCGTTTTGCCTATAATTTTTGAACGTGCACAACTTGAAAACTCGTTTGCCAAATTGCAGCAAAAAAAGATTGCGGACATTGCCTGCGGAACGGGTGGATTCCTAACTGAGACCCTTCGTCGTACTAAGAACGTTTACGATTTAAGTTCTAAGCAAACGGGGAGTTTTGCATGCAAGGCATTCTTTGGCTATGACTTAGGCCATGCGAATGCCTCGCGTGCCCGAGTCAATATGTATTTTGCTGGAGATGGATTCAGTTACATCGAAGGTGGTATTGATGCCCTGGCTGAGCGGCCTCTGCCGAATGCACCAAAAGCAGGCTTCGACATCATTATGACGAACCCGCCCTACGGAAAATCCACGTATGGGAGAGCGGAGGAGGCTTTCTTGGCCCGCGTCATTGAACAGTTGAAGAAGGGCGAAGGGTATGGACTTATCGTATTGCCAACGGGAGTTCTGGAGAATCCAAGATCCTCCGCAGCAAGATTCAATCTTGTACAAAATACCATTATTACTGATGTAATTGCCCTACCTAAGCACGCGTTTGCACCTTATACCTTACAGCGAACTGCAATTATTATCTTTCAGAAACGCATTAAACCAATCCCAGTTTCAAAGGGTGACTGGAACGCGATTCTTTCCCGTGTGGGACATGAAAAATTGAATCTCTTCATTGTAGATAACGATGGTTATGCGAATAGTGATAAGCGGTACCCGACCGACAAAAAAGGGCCAAATGGCGAGTGGCTCCATAATGACCTCGCCCAATGGATTGATGACAGAGGGCTTATTTGCGAGAGTCGGCTGGTTAGATCATGCATTAAAGGCGAAAAGCTTGAGCTTGTAACAGATGAATTTGGAGCACATCTCGGAGATAAACACGGACTTTTTATCCTCAAGGCGTTAGCAGATAAAGAGAGAGGCATCAATCTCCTTCCTGACACATTCCTTAGACAAGAAAAAACCGAACTTGCCATCGCGGATTATCTCAATCGGTCCAATCGTTTGATTGAGTTTCGATCAGACCAAAAGGTCAAGCTTCTTGCGCCATTCAACGAAGAGCTTGAGTTTCTGTTGACCCATCCGGTGGCATATGACAAGGCGACAAAGGTAAAGCCATTCAAGGTGAAGCAGCTTTTTGATATTGAGAGAGGCGATGCTGGGCTAACAGAACAAGTTATCTACCAAAATTACGATCAATCCGGTATTCCCGTTTACGGTGGTGGTGCCTCCAAACCAAGATTTAATATCAAATATAATACACTTACAAATAAAGGTAAAAAAATAACGATCTTTGAAGGCCCGGCAATAATAGTATCTGTAGACGGAACGGCGGGAGCGATGCGGGTAATTCCGTCCGGAAAGTTTTGCTCAAATCACCATGGCCGAATTCTCAAACCCAAGGCTGAGTTTAACGACTTGGATCTTCATTGGTTCGTACAGCAAGCTGAGCGTGAGCTAACGTCACTCGCCTCTAACCAAGAGAGTTCAGCCACGCTAACTTCCTCTCATGTGGAGGAATTTGTCATTCCAGTGCCTACAGATGCAAAGGTATTGAAGCGAATCGGTGATGCTCGTAGAGCTCTTGAATCTGTTCAGGATGAGTTCAAAGGCTAGCTGAAATTGGCTTGTCGGTTGTTTAGCCGACCAACTTTGCTGATGCATAGAAAAATGTCCAAGCTCCAGAGAAGGGCGGGATTGCTCCCGCCCTTCTCATTCTTGTTTTGCTTTTCTTCGTGTCTTCGTGGTGAATCAGTCTGCCTTGCGGTCTAGCTGCACCCCGTCGTCGCGCCGCAGGTCTG